>ERZ1026856.48-NODE-48-length-91219-cov-7.968387_pt1 | contig 91219 bp, 86 predicted proteins | sample MGYA00380158_ERZ1026856 | MGnify/ENA primary metagenome ERZ1026856 (study PRJEB33269, sample SAMEA4719794) | human gut metagenome | biome: human-associated habitat; feature: organic feature; material: feces | place: Cameroon | collected 2013-10 ... | reverse complement strand
CCTGTCCGTATAACGGCTCTTTCAAAGGTCTTACAGGTTGTCTGAATTGCTCCATATAATTATCAAATATTTCTAAATTAATTAGCACAGTTCCCCCTGTTCCCTCATTTATTTTATATGTTGCACCTGCTGCTCTAGCCAACTCGATAAATCTATGTCTGCCAATACTGTATATAATTGAAGCTTCTCCAATTCTCGCAAACTTTTTAATTATCTGTTTATTTGTTCCAGGCACTTTGTATATGTGTTTCATAAACTCATCAAACCTTTCCTTTTTTACTAAATGAATACGGGTAAGCTTGTATAAAGAACCTGCCGCCTTAGCAATATATTCAGTTTCTTCAACACTTAATCCATATTCCTGAGCTACCGCTTCGACCCTTATGTATCTTTTTATTACCTCTGCACCATGTAGGTAAGCCCTAACATCCGGCTGTAATTGTGTTACCATCCTTTTCACCTACTTATAAAATTCATCATCAACTATATGGAATGTCTCAATGTACTCATCAAATATTTTTAAATTCACAAGTACTAACTGTCCTAACTTATAGATTGCTTTGGCATCCTTAGCCATTTGCATAAACTTTGATACGCTCATATGATACATTTCTGCTCCTTCGCTATACCTTACAAATTTTGTATTACCATTCTTCTTAAATTCCTGATATGTCTTTGTGTGTTCCATATTAATCTCCTTTTGCTATTTCAGTTGCTCCTATAACGCAAAAAGAGGACATCTTCTAAATTTCTTTAGAAAATGTCCTCTAAGTAATACAATCTTTAATTTTTCAGACTAAGCAATCTGTACTAACCTGTACTAATCTTTTTTTGACTATGCCAAAAATTGGTCAAATCTTGGTCAAAACCCCTTGACCAACTATATATTTTAGTACATCCAAGTGCTGAAACCCTTGATTTTCCTGCATTCTTACTTATCAATAGACTTCATTGTCGGGAACAGCAGTACATCACGGATTGCCGGTGAATCAGTCAGCAGCATGACAAGTCTGTCGATACCATATCCGATACCGCCTGTCGGTGGCATACCGATCTCCAGTGCATTTAAGAAGTCCTCGTCAGTATGGTTGGCTTCTTCGTCGCCGGCTTCAAAAGCTGCATCCTGTGCTGCAAAACGCTCTCTCTGATCGATCGGATCGTTCAGCTCGGAATAGGCGTTACACATTTCCCATGTATTGATGAAGAGCTCGAAACGCTCTACCTTGCTTGGATCGGAAGGTTTCTTCTTTGTCAGCGGAGAAATGGCTACCGGATGATCCATGATAAAGGTTGGCTGGATCAGCTCCTTCTCACAATATTCCTCAAAGAAGAGGTTGATGATATCGCCCTTTGTATGACGTTCTTCAAATTCGATGTTGTGCTCTTTGGCAAGTGCCTTGGCAGCTTCATCACTTTCTACGGTATCAAAATCAATGCCTGCGTATTTCTTGATGGCATCGTTCATGGTCAGACGTGCAAACGGCTTACCGAAATCAAGTTCGATTCCGTTGTATGTGAACTTTGTGCTGCCACATACCTTTTCTGCCAGATAACGGAACATGCTCTCTGTCAGCTCCATCATGCCTTCATAATCTGTATATGCCTGATATAATTCCATCAGTGTAAATTCCGGATTGTGTCTTGTATCCACACCTTCATTACGGAATACACGACCGATCTCATAAACCCGCTCGAGTCCGCCTACGATCAGTCTCTTCAGATAAAGCTCCAGTGAAATACGAAGCTTAACATCCTCATTCAGCGCATTATAATGTGTCTCAAACGGTCTTGCCGCCGCACCACCTGCGTTTGCAACCAGCATCGGTGTTTCCACTTCCATGAAATCACGGCCTGCGAGGAAGTTACGGATCTCCTTGATGATCCGGGAACGCTTGATGAATACTTCCTTGCTGTCCTGATTCATGATCAGATCAACATATCTCTGACGATAACGGGTATCGGTATCTGTCAGTCCGTGGAACTTCTCCGGCAGAATCTGTAAGCTCTTGGAAAGAAGTGTCATCTTCTCTGCATGGATAGAGATCTCGCCTGTTCTTGTACGGAATACAAAGCCCTCCAGTCCGTAGATATCACCGATATCTGCTTTCTTAAAGTCTGCATAAGAGTCTTCACCGATGGAATCTCTTGCCACATAAACCTGAATGCTTCCCTGTAAATCCTGAATGTTACAGAAAGATGCTTTCCCCATGACACGCTTGAACATCATACGACCGGCGATCGCCACATGCAGAGGATGTGCATCCATAATGGCACGTCTTTCTTCATAATCTGCCTTCAGTGCTTCCTTTGCCTGCTCCTCATCCATTCCGGATACATCCGGTTCTCTATGATCCTTTAAAAGCTCTGCTTCACGTGCCTCATAAAGCTTCTTCGCTTCCAAGGAATGGTGTGTCTGGTTAAATTTTGTTATCTGAAACGGATCTTTCCCTGCCTGCTGCAGATTCGCCAGCTTTTCACGTCGAACCTGCAGAAGCTGGTTGACATCCTGTGTCTGATTCTGATTCTTATCTCCCACGTTCTTATACTCCTGCTCTCTGAATTTCAAGTACCTGATATTCCAATTCTCCACCAGGTGTTTCTACCCTTACAATATCACCTGTTTTTGCACCGATCAGTGCACGTCCCACAGGAGATTCGTTGGAAATCTTTCCCTTTAAGCTGTTTGCCTCTGTAGAACCTACGATCTTATAGTCAAGCTCCTGATTCATTTCAATATCTAAGATCTTGACCTGACAGCCAATGTTGATCTTATCGAGGTCTACTTCATCTTCTACAATGACCTCGGCATTTTTTAAGATTTTTTCCAGCTCATCAATTCTTGCTTCGATGTCTCGCTGCTCATCTTTTGCTGCATCATACTCAGCATTTTCGGATAAGTCACCCTGTGCTCTTGCTTCTTTGATCTTCTGCGCAACTTCCTGACGCTTAACGACCTTTAAATTTTCCAATTCATCTTCGTATTTCTTGAGACCTTCATAGGTTAAGATATTTTTCTTTGCTTCCACGACTGTCATCCTTTCTTTGCTTTGATACAGCGGGCATCTGCCGCCACTTTAACTTAGACATTATAGCCCACTCAAAAAGGTACTGTCAAGGTACTTTCGCAAGGTTTTACAGCACATTCCACACTCCTGCAGCCGTCTGATTTTTCTTTTGGTACAGGAAGGATATGCTGCTATATAAACCGCCCCGGAAAATACTGTCGGAATTTCACCGTTTTCATCCAGAATGACCAGTTGTTCTACGTTTTCTGCATCCCCTCCTATCATTGGATGCTCATACTGCTGCCTGTCTGCCAGATACAGAGGCAGCTTCTCATAACCGCTGCAGCTTCCCACGAGTCCCGTTTCCTCATAGATCTCCTCCAGCATGTCTTCTGCCCTGTCCGTTCCGTATGCAGGCGCAAAAAAAACAAGTTCCTGCAGATAAAGTGCTCGATCTGCCAGAAACTTCGGCAGTTCATGATCCGTTTCCTCCGAAAGCAGACAGAAAAGCGTGATCTGCTCCTGCCCCTCAAACAGTTTCTGCAACATATCCCTGCCAAATGCATAATAAAGTTTGCCGGGAAAATCCCACATAAGCAGGTCTTCTCCCGGCAATCTTTTTTTAAGTGCTTCGCTGGCGACTTTGTGCATGGGATCTTTAAGATCCACACAAGCCGCTCCGGCTATGTCTTCTCTTTTTTGTATTCCGATTTTCCGCTTCCACAACCGGCGTAATAACGAATATACGGTCTGACTGTTTTTCTTCTTCGCTTTTTTCCGCGCGATCGTCCTGTCTGTCAGATACTGAAGCAGTCTTTCTTCTTTTATCCACACACCCCATATGCGGAAGTCTCCGATATCCACATAAGCAGGTGCTTTCTCCGGTTTTTCCCCTGGCAGGTAATAAAAATAGTCTTCCATACTACAGCTTATGCCGGAGAGAAAAGCTGCATGACTCTTTCGCGCAGTTCTTCCATGCTTTCGATCTCGTTGATCTCGCCTCGCAGCCTGGCGGAATTTTTTAGTCCTGCGGAATACCATGCGATATGCTTGCGCATTTCACGCACCGCAGTATATTCCCCCTTATACTTCACCTGCAGATCCGCATGTCTGAGTATTGTATCCCTGAGCAGCGTCAGCGACGGCTTATCCGGCAGCTTTCCCGTTTCCAGAAAAGAAGCGATCTGACCGAAAATGAATGGATTCCCCCGCGCTGCACGTCCGATCATAATGCCATCACACCCTGTCTGTTTCAGTATCGCAGCAGCAGAAGCACAGTCTGTAATATCTCCATTCCCGATGACCGGAACAGAAACCGCCTCTTTGACCTGCCTGATGATCTCCCAGTCTGCCTTGCCCGCATAATACTGCTCTCTTGTCCGCCCATGCACGGCGATCGCAGCAACGCCGCTTGCTTCTGCGATCTTTGCGATCTCTACCGCATTGACATGTGCTTCATCAAAGCCCTTACGGATCTTGACCGTTACCGGCTTTTGGATCGCCTTTACGGTTTTGGTCAGGATTTCTTCCACCAGCTTCGGATTTTTCATCAGAGCAGAGCCTTCTCCGTTATTGACCACCTTTGGCACCGGACATCCCATATTGATGTCAAGAATATCAAACGGCTTTTCCTCGATCTTTTTTGCCATTTCGCTGATAATATCCGGATCCGATCCAAACAGCTGCAGAGAAACCGGCTTTTCCTCCGGATGGATCTCCATCAGCAGCTCCGTATTTTTATTGTTATAATAAATTGCCTTTGCCGATACCATCTCCATGCAGAGAAGGCCCGCCCCATACTCTTTACAGAGCAAACGAAATGGCAGGTCTGTTACACCTGCCATCGGAGCCAGTACAACCGGATTTTCAAGGCTGACATTTCCTATTTTCAGCTTTTTATTCATGCTTTTTTTCCTGTCTGTTTTTCTGATAAATGATCCGCAGCCCGTCCAGTGTCAAGGTCGAATCATAATAATCGATCAGCGTAGTTTCCTTAGAAATTGCTCTTCCCAGACCGCCTGTTGCAACAACCTTCATATTGTCACAGCCGGTTTCCTTTTTCATCTGGCGGATGATATATTCCGTCTGTCCGATCTGTCCGTACATGATACCTGCCTGCATGCTCGTCACGGTATCGCCCGCTAAAATACTGTCCGGCTTCTTGATCTCAAATGCAGGGAGCTTTGCTGCATTTTCGGAAAGCGCTGCAGCGGAAATACGGATTCCGGGCGCAGTCACCCCTGCCATCAGGCAGCCATCCTCCGATACATAATCATAGGTCGTTGCAGTACCGAAATCCAGCACAAGAATCGGTCCGCCGTATTTTTCATAGGCAGCAACCGCATCTACCACCCTGTCAGCACCAAGCTCACGTGGATTCTTCGTCTTTACCTGAATTCCTGATTTTGTCCCCGGTCCGACAACGATCGGGTTCGTTCCGATATAGCGGATCATGGCACTCGTCAGGGAATGCATCACGTTTGGCACAACACTTGCCACAATGCTGCCCTCTATATCAGTCCGTTTTACTCCGTTCATATGCAGAAGATCCCGGATCACAATCCCATACTCATCTGAGGTACGCTGCACCTTTGTTGTCATACGGAATGTTGTCACCAGCTTTTCTTCCTCATATGCACCAAACGTAATATTTGTGTTTCCCACATCCAGTACTAATATCATCTTACGTTTCATCCTCCAGTGTAATATCTTCTTTCAGTACAAATACTCTGTAAAACAGCTGCAGTTCCTCAAACAGCGTCTGTCTGTGCCTGCGGATCTCACTGACTAACAGTCCTGCTGTGACATCATCATATAAAATATCCTCTTCCGCAGCCTCTGTCTCCATGGAAATACTGCCATCCGGTTCAAAAACGATCAGAAAAACACCGCCCGCTTCTTCTGTAAACAATACACAGATAATGTGCAGTTCTTCCTTGACCGATTCCGGTACGGAATCAAACAGTGAATTGAAATAATATTTCTTTTCGTATGCATTGGAACCGCACAGAACAATTCTGCCGTCTGCCATGCGGTCTTTCATTTGCAGATCAGACATAGCCATATATTCCTCTTACGGAAACTTCACCGGCGTAAACTTCCGCCACGCTTCCGTCTTCCTTTTTTACTAAAAGCTCACCGCTCTTGTTGATGCCAAGCGCCGTGCCCGAAAATTCGCCCTTCGGATCCAGAACACGTACCTGCGCATTCCGGTTTACCAATCTGTCATTGTATTCTTCCAAAATGGCAGAAAGATCACCAGCCTGTATAAACTTCTCATAATAGTTTTCAAAATATGACATCACCGCAGCGATCACAGATGCCCTCTGCACAGTCTGTCCCATTTCAATGCAAAGAGAAGTTGCCGTTTTTGCGATCTCCTCCGGGAATTCTGTCTGATTGACATTTATACCGACGCCAATGATCACGTGATTGATGTAATCCGGCTCTGCACTCATTTCCGTCAGAATCCCACAGATCTTTTTCTGATGCAGTACAACATCATTCGGCCACTTGATCCCTGTTTCCTGCCCTGTCACCCCGGCAATGCCGTCACAGACCGCAAGTGCCATGACAAGTGTCAGCATAGAAGCCTTATTCGGCGAAATTTCCGGTTTCAGGCCAAGTGACATAAAAATGGCATGTCCGCTTGGAGATTCCCAGCTTCTGCCTCTGCGTCCCTTGCCTGCGCGCTGCATATCCGCAACTACAAGTGTACCATGTACCCCCTCTTCTTCCATATACCGCTTACAATCCGTATTGGTTGAATCCGTCACGTCGTAATAATAGAGCTTTCTTGCCATATGATCCGTCGTCAGTCTGCTCTCTATTTCACTGACAGAGAGGATATCCGGTGTCTGCAGAAGATGATAGCCTTTATTCGGAACCGCTTCGATCTGATAGCCTTCCTCCTTCAGCTGGTTCATCACCTTCCAGACCGCTGTCCGGGAAACACCGAGTGTTTCGCAGATCTGCTGTCCGGACAGATATCCGTCCTGCTCTCTGAGTAATTTTAATATTTCTGTCTTCATTGCTCTGTCCTTATGCGCCAAGTGTTGCTGCCATCACGGCTTTGATCGTATGCATACGGTTTTCTGCTTCATCAAATACAACGGACTGCTCTGATTCAAACACTTCATCCGTTACTTCCATTTCCGTCACGCCGAACTGTTCGCCCTTTTCTTTTCCGATCTTTGTCTTCAGATCGTGGAATGCAGGCAGGCAGTGCATAAAAATGGCACCTTCAGCCGCATTATCCAGCAGCTTTTTATTCACCTGATAAGGAGAAAGATCTCTGATCCTTTCTGCCCAGACAGCATCAGGCTCACCCATGGAAACCCATACGTCTGTGTAAATAACGTCCACATCTTTTGTACCTTCCATCGGATCTTCCGTAAAGGTCAGCTTTGCACCCGTCTCTTTTGCGATCTCTTCACATGTTTTGATCAGTTCCTGATCCGGGAAGTAAGCCTTTGGTGCGCAGGCTCTGAAATCCATTCCAAGCTTTGCGCAGGTTACCATCCAGGAATTGCCCATATTATAACGGGCATCACCCATATATGCAAGCTTTACACCTTTGATCCTGCCCAGTTTTTCACGGATCGTTAAAATGTCTGCCAGCATCTGGGTCGGATGAAATTCATTTGTCAGTCCGTTCCATACAGGCACTTTGGAATACTGCGCAAGTTCTTCCACAATAGACTGGTCAAATCCGCGGTACTCAATTCCGTCATACATACCTGCAAGCACTCTTGCCGTATCCGCAATGCTTTCTTTCTTGCCGATCTGGGAGCCTGTCGGGTCCAGATAGGTTGTTCCCATACCAAGATCATGCGCTGCCACCTCAAAAGAACATCGTGTTCTTGTAGATGTTTTTTCAAAGATCAGTGCTACATTCTTGCCATGCAGGCTGTCATGCAGCTTGCCCTTTTTCTTCATTTCCTTGTATTCTGCTGCCAGATCGACCAGATACAGGATCTCCTCCGGTGTATAATCAAGCAGTTTCAAAAAATCGCGTCCTTTTAAATCTACCTTACTCATATGCTGTCCTTTCCCATTTGTTTCTATCCGCAACTATATTGGATCCTTGCGGCTGCTATTTCGTATCATATTCCCGAATAAAGGGATCACTTCTTGCGAAGCCATCCCTTTATCTGTTTCCTACAGTTTTATTTTAAACTTCCTACTTTGAAATTACCTCTTTGAAAGTAGTTGCCAGCGATGCAACGCCCTGCAGGTCGGATGGGATAATGATCTTTGTGGATTCTCCCTCAGCGACCTTTTCCAGTGCTTCCAGACTCTTGATCTGCAGAACCTTTTCATCTGCGCCCGCTTCACGGATCATGCGGATACCATCTGCATTTGCCTGCTGTACCTTTAAGATTGCAGCAGCTTCACCTTCTGCCTCGCGGATCATCTTTTCCTTCTGTGCTTCCGCACGCAGGATAGCGGACTGCTTTTCAGCTTCTGCTTCCAAAATGGCGGATTCCTTCTTACCTTCTGCAACAAGGATCGTAGATTTCTTCTCACCTTCCGCACGCAGGATAGATTCACGTCTTTCACGCTCTGCCTTCATCTGCTTCTCCATTGCATCCTGGATCGCTGCAGGCGGAATGATGTTTTTCAACTCTACACGGTTTACCTTGATACCCCATGGATCAGTTGCAATATCCAGTGTTGTGCTCATCTTTGTATTGATGATCTCTCTGGAAGTCAGTGTCTGGTCAAGTTCCATATCACCGATGATATTACGAAGTGTTGTTGCTGTCAGGTTTTCGATTGCCATGATCGGATTTTCGACACCGTATGCAAACAGCTTCGGATCAGTGATCTGATAAAATACAACCGTATCGATCCGCATGGTAACGTTATCCTTTGTGATGACCGGCTGTGGTGCAAAATCCACTACCTGCTCTTTTAATACAACTTTTTTTGCGATCTTATCAATAAAAGGTGTCTTAAAATGAAGTCCTACAGACCACGTTCCCTGATAAGCTCCCAGACGCTCCACGACATAAGCCTGTGCCTGCGGTACGATCTTAATACAGCTGGCAAGTACCCAGATCACGATTACAAGTAAAACAAGTGCGGTAATAAGTGTTCCCATTTTTAATCCTCTTTTCTTTCCTCTACAATTAGTTTTACGCCATCGATCGATTTAACGATGACAACGCTGCCCACCGGAATTTTCACTCCGTTCTTTTCTGTCCTTGCAGTCCATTCTTTTCCCTGCAGTGTCACACGGCCAGCCTGCTCCAGATTGTCGATCTCACTGACAACGATCGCTTCCTGTCCGATCAGGCTTTCAACATTGGTTCTGACTCTGTCCTTATTGAAGTATTTGACAGCAACCGGTCTGGTAAATAACAGCAGTATAAAAGATACCAGAATAAAGCTGACGACCTGCACCGGGAACGGTACGGAAAGCATCGCCAGAATAGCCGCAACAAGTGCACCGCCCGCAAACCAGATCGTTGTCAGTCCCATCGTTGCAATTTCGATCACGATACATAATACAAGTATAGACAGCCAGAATAACGACTGTGACGTAGAAAGTAATCCAAATAACGTCATCTGCTTCTCCTTTCCCCTTTGCCTTCCACTTTACAGGCTCTGCCTGTATAAAGAAATCATACTATATTTTCCTTGTTTGTTCAAGCGATTTACCCCGTATTTACATTTCATTTACCGGGCAATAAACAATACACCGAGCGTCCCCGGTCCACAATGGCTGGATACAACACCGCCTGCTCTTGTCTCCAGTATTTCCTCAAAAACTCCAAGCTCTTCCAGATAGCTTCTTGTCTCCTCTACAATAGCTCTGTCGCAACCTGAATGTGTGATAAAAACTCTCTCCGGTCTTGCGAGACGCAGTTCATCCTCCATATCCGTCACGTAAGCACGCACTACGGATGCCAGCTTACCTCTATACTTTTTCGCCACACCCATGGCGCCATCTTTTACCACGATCTTTGGATGCAGTTTCAGTACACTGCCTGCCAGCGCCGCCACACCGCTGCATCTGCCCCCTCTGTGGAGATATGTCAGCGTATCCACCACAAAACTGGCTCTGACACGTGGGCGCAGATCATAGACCCGTTCCGTGATCTCCACTGCTGCTTTTCCCTCCTGCGCCATCTGTGCTGCCTCTATTACCAGAAGCCCGATCCCGGTAGACAGGTTTTCCGAATCGATCACCGTTACCAGTCCATCCGCATGCAGTTCTTCCACTGCAAGCCGCATTACATTTCCCGAGGTGGACATGCTGTCTGAAATGGAAAAACAGATCACTTCTCTTTCTTCCTCCACAAACGGCCGGATCAGTGCAAGTGCCTGTTCAAGTCCCGGTGCAGAGGTTTTTGGTGTTGTCTTATGTGCATCGGACCACGCAAAGATCTCTTCCGGTGTGATAGTCTTTCCGTCCTCATATTCTTCTTCTCCTAACAGAATATGCAAAGGCAGAATGGAAATATCATACTTTTTAATCAACTCTTCCGAAAGATCACACGTACTGTCCGCGATTATTTTTACCATTATATATTCCTTCTTTTCCTTTCTTTTGCGCTCATTATACCTGCAAAATGCATATCCCGCAAGCTTACTGTTCCAAAACACCTGCAAACTTCCAGATACCACCCGGAAGTTTGCGGGGTTCAAATCCCACGATCGGAAGCGCGACAAGTGCGGTCTGCCCAGCAGGGATCTCAATCGTAAACTCTGCCTCTGTAACCGTTTCTCCATTCCCGAAATTATCCTTTTTGCGAATATCCACTGAATTATTGACTTCTTTGCGAATATTCCGGTCATTCATTTTCCAGCCTACTTTAATCTCTCCGTAAATACTGTGATAGCTGCCTGCTGCCTCTGTCAGTGCAACCGTTTCATCCGGCAGAACCGGCGCGATCGTGATCGGCTGTTCCCCTGCCAGATCCACTCTGATGCCCAGTATGGATTCATAGATCCACTGCATGGCGCAGCCATTGTTATAATGATCAAACGAGTTCATCTCGTCTTTGGAAAATCCACTTTCTTCTGTGTAGGAATCCGGCCGCTCCCAGATCGTCGTCGATCCCTGATCCACACTGTACAGCCAGGATGGATTTTTTTCCGACAAAAGCAGTCTGTAAGCAGACTGTGCTCCCCCTGCATCTGTCAATGACCGCAGGATCAGTCCCGTTCCTACAAAGCCCGTTACCAGACGGTACTCATTTTTTTCTACAGATGCAAGAAGCATCTGCTGCGCCTTTTCCCGGTCATTTTCCTGCAGGAGATCATATTGCAGCAGCATACAAAGCTCTGTCTGGGAAAAGTCTTTCTCCGCTGTCCGCTCCAGTCGCTCTGCGATCTCATAAGTCCGGTATATGTAATTTTGGATCTTCTTATGGAGCTTTTGATACTTTCCAACATCCGTCTGCTTCTGCAAAACTGCCGCCGTCTTTTCCATACAATAAGCATCTGCACCGTACCAGAGTGCGGATAAAAAAGTTGCATCTGACACTTGTAACCCCAGCCAATCCCCAAAGGTTGCTTCCGCACCGATCTGTCCACCGGCGAAATCACTTTTCTTTTGCAGATAGTCCATATACGCCTGCATCGAGGAATAGGTAGCTGCAAGTAACTTCTTGTCACCATATTTCTCATATACATAATATGGCACAAATATACCTGCATCTGCCCATCCTGCATTGCCGCTTCCCGTCGTGATCGTGTATGGCACGGTATCCGGGTAAGCTCCGTCTTCCTTCTGGGCATCTAAGAGATCCCTGCTCCACTTTGCATAGAAAGCATAGAGATCCTGCTGATAAAGTGAGGTCCGGCTGTAGACCGCCAGATCTCCTGTCCAGCCGAGCCGTTCATCACGCTGCGGACAGTCCGAAGCGATCCATGCAAAATTGTTCCGCTGGCTCCACCTGGTATTTTCATACAGCCTCTGCAGTTTTTCATTATCGCAGGTAAAGCTGCCTGTCTCCGGGCTGTCAAGCCCCACACTGATCCCCTGTATATGGGAAAGTGTAACATCTGCTGTTGTCGTGATCGAAAGGTACCTGAATCCGGTATAGAAAAATGTCGAGGTATAGGTTTCCTTCTGCCTGTCCTGCATCGCGATCTGTACCTGTGTCTGCGCAGATCTGTAATTCGCCCGGTAAACGGTTCCTGCAGCACCATCTTCGCCGCGCTCTGCATCTCCTGTTTCGTTACACATTTCCCCAAAAGTAAGCGTAAGCTTACCTTCTGCATTGCTGCTGAAAGTAACAGACGGAATGCCCGCCAGATTTTGTCCCAGATCTACAACAAGTGTCTGACCGCTTTTCAGGAATATGCCGTCTTCCGGTTCCTGTCCCCATTCCTGTATGCGCTCTGCTTCTCCGTAAGTTGTTCCGTTGTCTTTTATCGTTTCATAGATCCAGCCCCGCTGCATGGTCTGCGTTAATTCTTCTTTTTTGGTAATCTCGATCCCGCAGGAGCTGTAAAAGCTCCCCGAAAAGTCATGGCTGATCTCTGCCTGCTTTGCTTCTCCCATTCTATGCAGAGAGAGTTCTGCCGTGTCAGGTTTGCTGTAGTCAACTGTCTCACCGTTGAAGAAATCCGCTGCCTGCACACGGGTATCTTTCACATACTCCCAAGTATCGTCAGTTGCCAGCATCTCACTGCTGCCGTCCGCATAAGTCAGCAGCAACTTTCCTATAAATGCCGGTCTGTGATAATCATAAGTACTAAATCCGTTCCTGCCACACCACCAGCCTGTTCCAAGCATCACGGCAATTCCGTTTTCCTGTCCTTCCAAAAGCAGATCACTGACATCATACATCTGGTAAAGCAGTGTCTTACTGTAATCTGTCCAGCCCGGTTTCCACTCACAGTCCCCGACTCTGCTGCCATTGATGTAAACATCATAAATACCTAATGCAGAAGAAAGCAGGATCGCCTTTACAGGCTTTTCCTGTAAGGAAAATCTTTTACAGAAAACAGGCTGTCCATCCTCATAAACCTCTTCTGTCTCCTGCATGGTAATAAACTCTGCTCCGGCAAACGGTGCTGTATTCAGGCAGGCAGTTTCAAAGCTGCCTCTTCCCTGCAGGCATCCCTTTTCCGTAAAGCTTGTGACTGTATAGGTATATGCAGTCAGATCCTGCAGTTTTTCCCCTGTATAGCTTATCTGTGTTGTCTGTCCGCCTTTTATGATTCCGCTGTTCCACACAGTTTTTCCCGCTTCATCCGTCACTGTGATCCGGTAGGCCAGCTGGTTGTCCTCTGCTGCCTGTTCTGTCTGGTTGTCCTCTGCTACATGTTCCTTCTGTCCGTTTCGTTCTGCCTGCAGCTCCCGCCTGACAGGCGGATCCTGATATGCCAGTTCCCAGGAAAACGTGATATCCTGTATATCGATCCCGACCGGATCCGGTATATAGTTTACACGCAGATTGGTAAGCTGCAGGTTATCTGTCTGTGCTTCCCCTGTTTCATATTTCTCCAACAGCGTTTCCATCTGTTTTTGGAACCTCTGTTCTGCATAGCCTCTGCTAAATACCAATACAGTCGCAAGCAGGACAGCAGCTGTTTCTATTATTCTCTTATGTCCGCTCATTGCTCCTCTGCTCCTGTTACGTTTCTCATTTTGCATCTTTCCAAAATTGTTTTCATTTCCATACCGTTATTTTGCCATAGCACTTTTATTCTGTCTATAAATTTCAAAGATGGTCAAATGCACCGCATAAATGCTTGCATTTTCCTCGTCGCCATAACATAAAAAGCTGCTATCCCAGAGAAAAATTTCCCTGAAATAACAGCTTATTCTTTCATTTATTATTTTGTCATGCATTTTACCAAAATACATGATTACCGATCACAACACCGGCCTGACCACTGCTGGCTGCCCTGAAGTGTGTTGCACCGCCCACATTGGTTGCACCGTCGATCGCTGCCTGTGCTGCCTCCACGCAGGAAGCACTCGGTCCGTTTGCGATCACTGCTGCCACCTTACCATTCGTTGCCGGCGGAAACTGTGATGGCGCATTGATAACACCGCTTATGGAGCCGGGATAAGAACCGCTTCTGACACGGTTCATAACAACCGCACCGACTGCCAGCTTTCCTTCGTAGGACTCTCTGCCCGCTTCACACTGGATCAGTGCTGCCAGCAAAGTCACATCGGATGTCTCACAGCTGACTGCACCACGGTTTTCACTCAGCTTCTTTTTTTCTTCTTCTTTCTTTTCCGCTTCAATCTGTTCGGTTGTCTTTCCTGTTTCTACCGTAAAAGCCACATCCACATAATCTGCGCTGACATAGCCCTGTGTATCTTCATCTACCTGAACCGTTACCCAGCCATCCGCTTCTTCTACTGCTGTAACTGATTCTCCGAGTGCAAGCACGGTATAAATTCCCGCATCTTCACTTGCTTCTTTTCTGACACGAAGTGCATCTGTTTTAACAGTTGCCTTCAGGGAACCAACTTCCTGCTGCATTGCTTCTGCTTCATCACCGAACAAAAGGAACTCGTCCTTTGTCCAGCCTGTCAGCTCTCCGCTTGTAAGCTTCGTCCAGCCATCTGCCTGCTCCAGAATCGTACCGCCGCAGTTCTTATACAGCTTACCTGCTACTTCTGCTTCCTCACTCGGCTCTACTCTGACATTAACTGCATCGCTGACATTTGCCATAACCACATCAGAAGCTTTTTCCGCTTCTGCCGCTTCTTCTACGATTGCGCCGGCATCCACTTCTGTCACTGCTTCCGCCAGTTCTTCTCCGTCTTTTTCCAGATAGAGTGCTGCACCTGCCTGCAGATCCGCATTGTCCGTCTTCTGTTCTGTTTCTTCTGTATAGGCACCATTCATAACTGCTGTGGCACCTGCATGAAGTGTTACCTCATCCTGTAAGTTGTCTGCCTGCACCGGTGTCTGAACACCTGTCAGTACGATGGCCGCTGTCATAAGACCTGCCAGACTTCTTTTCAGAATTTCTTTTTTACTAAACATAAAGCCTCCCATGTAAACTTTAAACGCACAGGTTTATTTCTTAACTTTTTTATAAGACTACGTTACATTTCTGTTTCATTTGTTACAGAAATGTTAAATCTTACATGAAAGACTATAACAGATTCTTCACACTTTGTCAAATTTTGGGGTCTCAGACGCCTTTTGCCTTCTCCACACAGGCCTTCTGCGCTTCGATAACAGCACTGCGGAAGCCTGATTTTTCCAGCACTCTGACGGCTTCGATTGTTGTTCCCGCAGGAGAACATACCATATCCTTTAATACGCCCGGATGCATACCTGTTTCGAGTACCATTTTCGCACTTCCGAGCACAGACTGTGCTGCAAATTCATATGCCTGTGTCCTTGGCATACCATCCATGACAGCCGCATCAGCCATTGCTTCTATAAACATAAATACATATGCCGGTGAGCTTCCGCTAACTCCAACAACCGTATCCATCAGTTTTTCCGGAACGCTATATGCTTTGCCAAAACTGTTCAGCAGGGAAAGCACCTGCTCCATTTCCGCATCCGTTACGTTTTCCGCCTTGCAGACACCTGTGCAGCCTTCTCCGACAAGCGCCGGTGTGTTTGGCATACATCTGACAAGTTTGACTTCTTTTCCAAACAGCTCTGTCAGCCACGCGATCGTTTTGCCCGGCGCAATAGAAACGACGATCGTCTCCGGCTTCACGGCGTCCTTAATGTGCCCGATCACGTCCGGATACATCTGCGGTTTGACTGCCAGAAACAGGATATCAGCCTGCCCGGCCACTTCTGCATTATCCTTGCAGCCGGTGATCCCGAATGCATCCTCTGCTTTCTTCACAGTTTGCTCTGTTCTTGCTGATCCGAGTATATCCTTTGCACTCACGATCTCCTGTTTGATCATTCCGCCGATCATGGCAGTTGCCATGTTTCCAAGTCCGATAAATCCTATCTTCATTTTCCCGCTCCTTTTCCACCGGTTTCTTTTTCCTGTACCGCTCTGCGTTACATCCGGTAAATACCTGTTCAATATCAGTTTCTAGTTGTTCTGTCTCTTTGCCTCATACATTAAAATCGCTGCTGAAACAGCCGCATTTAATGATTCCACCTGCCCTTCCATCGGAATCCTTATCTTACACATAGCAAGTGCCGCGATCTCATCGGAAAGTCCATTCCCTTCATTCCCGATCAGAAACGCTGTTTTTGCACTGTAGCACTCCTGTGTATAGCTGTTTTTCCCCTGCAGATGCGCTGCATAGGTTTGTATACCGGCAGCGTGCATTTTCTCTATCACCGCTTTCAGATCCTCTACATAACAAAACGGAACTCTGTAAACAGATCCCATTGTAGATCGAATTGTCTTTGGATTGAACAGGTCTGCTGTCTTTTTGCTCATGATGACGGCTGTAATCCCTGCACCTTCTCCCGTCCGCAGCATCGTGCCCAGATTGCCCGGATCCTGGATATCCTCCAGCACCAGAAATGTACCGTCTCTGCCAAGCAGCTCGTCCAGATCATAGGATGGCTGCCTGAGGACACATAACACACCCTGCGGCGTTACGGTATCACTCATTTTTGCAAATATGTCATCGCTGACTTCCTCATAAGGTACGGAAAGAGTTTCCAGCAGCTTACTTTGTTCTTTTTTTTGCAAAAAGGAGGTCGATACATAGACCTCCTTTAACAGCTCCTTTGGCGCTTCCTTTGCCATCCGGATCCCTTCTACCACGAAAAGCTGCTCCGTGCGGCGCGCTTTTGCTTTTGTGACCAGCTGGCAGACATGTTTGATCTTACTATTAGATGATGACGTGATCATAATATTCCTTCCCGGCTTTCCATTTGCTCTTGTTGCGGCTTCCCATTTGCTCATGTCGCGGCTCTCGCCGCATGAATTTATAAAAACATGTGGCGGCATATAAATATGCCCCACATGTTTTATATAAATTCGCACGGCTCTGAACATACGTCACATCGACAATATTCTACTAACGCTGTATTCGTAGTCGTCAATATCCTTTTGCATGGCGAGTGCTTCATCGATATCAAAATCTACAAATTTACCGCCCTGATGACCGACAACTCTGTTTGTCTTTCCTTCGCAGAGAATGTCTGCTGCATAAGCACCCATGATAGATGCATAGAAACGATCCTTACAGGTCGGATTACCGCCACGCTGCATGTAACCTAAGATCGTTGCTCTTGTCTCGATACCGGTTGCGGCTTCGATCCGTCTTGCCATGGATGTGGAGTGTCCGATGCCTTCCGCATTGATGATAATGTGATGCGTTTTACCATGCTTACGGTTGTTAATGATATTGTTGATGATATTCTGCTCGTTATAATCGTATTTCTCAGGCAGCAGAATATCCTCCGCGCCATTGGCAACACCACACCAGAGTGCGATATAACCTGCGTTTCTACCCATAACCTCAATGATACTGCAACGCTCGTGAGAAGAAGAAGTATCTCTTACCTTATCGATCGCTTCCATTGCTGTGTTGATCGCTGTATCAAATCCGATCGTATAATCCGTACATGCAATATCCAGATCGATCGTTCCCGGCAGACCGATCGTATTGATGCCCTGTTTGGAAAGAGCCTGCGCACCGCGGTAAGAACCGTCACCACCGATCACGACAATACCGTCAATTCCATGCTTGCGGCAGATCTCTGCACCCTTCTGCTGTCCTTCCGGAGTACGGAACTCCGTACATCTGGCTGTTCCAAGTATTGTTCCGCCCCGCTGGATCGTATCGGATACGTCCTTTTTCTGCATATCTATAATCTCTTCATTTAACAGTCCCTGATAGCCTTTTTTGATGCCCTTGACATTGACACCGTTGGCAATCGCCTTACGGACCACCGCACGGATAGCTGCATTCATGCCCGGTGCATCGCCACCGCTTGTCAGAACACCAATTGTTTTGATTTTATTTGCCACTTGCTTATCCTCCTGTCTGTTTTGCACTATTATTGTATTATTTTTTTGTTACTATTGCAATATTTCTGTTATAAAACCTTTATATTGTCTTTTCCGAACGCTGCACTTAATCTTTCAAGAAGTGTTTCTTCTATATGAATGTTCTGGTTCGGCGGCAGAAGTTTCTGCACGCGCTCCTTCTTGCAGACGATCAGCACAGAATCCTTTCCTTCCGAGCCTTTTAAAAGCTCTGTCAGTTGATCTGCCTGCTTCAGATAGCTGTCTTTATCCACAAAACCGATCGCCAACCGGCGCGGCATTTCATCAAACCTGCTGATCATGGAACCGATCAGCTTGCCATCCTTTTCATCCTCCAGTTGTACACGCCCCTGTACAAAAATCTTTCCGTCCACCTCCAGACGGCTCTGATTTCTCTCATAATCCCGTGGGAAAATGACCACCTCAATGCTGCCATACAGATCTTCGATCGTCAAAAACGCCATGATCTTATTATTCTTTGTATATTTGATCTTTTTATCCGTTAAGATACCACCGATCACGACCTCTTTTCCGTCAGTTACCTTTGGCTCACCAGTCTCTTCATCCCTGTAAAAATCAGACGTTTTTGCTGTGATCCTGCGTTCCAGAAACGTTTTATACTCTTCCAGCGGATGCCCACTGATATAAAAACCGACCACTTCTTTTTCATACGCCAGAAGCTCCTGCCTGTCAAATTCTCCCACGTCCGGAAGCGGCGTGTGGAAATCGCTTTTCTCTTCTTCTCCCACCAGATCAAACAGGCTCATCTGTCCGACAAGATTATTCTTTTTATCCTTTACAAGCCGGTCTACCAGTCCGGCATATACAAACATCTTCTGTTTTCTGGTGCCCGGCAGGGAATCAAACGCACCTGCCTTGATCAGATTTTCGATCACGCGCTTATTGATGTCAAGCTCACTCGTTCTTGTGATAAAATCTTCCAACGTTTTATAGTTACCGTTTGCTGCCCGCTCCGCAACAATGCCTTCGATAACCGGTCTGCCCACGCTCTTTAACGCGGTCAGAGCAAAACGGATCTTGCCGTCCTGCACAGAGAAGCCTGCCAGACTGTAATTCACATCCGGTGGCAGTATTTCGATCCCCATGCTTCTGCAGCTCATGATATATTCCGTTACCTTTGCTGAGTTGTCTATAACTGACGTCATAAGCGCTGCCATAAATTCCAGCGGATAATAATATTTCAAAAAGGCTGTCTGGTAAGAAACAACCGCATAGCACGCTGCATGCGACTTGTTAAACGCATACTTGGCAAAATCCATCATTTCTTCATAAATGTGATCTGCCACCGCTTCACTGATCCCGCGGCTGATACAGCCCGGAACGCCTTCCTCCGGGTTACCGTATACAAAGTTAGCCTTTTCTTTCTCCATGACTGCCTGTTTTTTCTTACTCATGGCACGTCTGACCAGATCACTTCGTCCCAGCGTATATCCACCAAGCTCCCGCACGATCTGCATAACCTGCTCCTGATAGACGATACAGCCGTAGGTCGGCGACAGGATAGGCTCTAAGAGTGGTGTTTCATACGTAATGGATTCCGGATTGTTTTTACCCTTGATATAACGCGGGATAAAATCCATCGGTCCCGGACGATACAGCGAAATACCGGCAATGATATCCTCCAGACTCTGCGGCCGGAGCTCCTTCATGAAGTTCTTCATTCCCCCGCTTTCCAGCTGGAACACGCCATCCGTCTTTCCCGTTCCGATAAAATCAAGCACCTTGGGATCATTGTAGTCAATGTTACCCATGGATAACTCTTTTCCCGTATCCTGTCTGACAAGATCAACTGCATCTTTGATGACCGTCAGTGTCCGCAGTCCCAAAAAGTCCATCTTTAAAAGTCCGAGTTCTTCGATCGTTGTCATCGTGAACTGCGTTGTGATGGAACCATCCGATCCTCTGGAAAGCGGTACAAATTCCTCCGCCGGTTTCTGGCAGATTACGACACCTGCCGCATGCATGGAAGTATGCCTCGGTAAACCTTCCAGCTTCATACACATGTCCAGCAGATTTTTCACCTGTTCCTCTGTATCATATCTGCTGCGGAGCTCCGGATTCATATCCAGTGCTTTCTGCAGTGTAATATTCAGTTCGTTCGGAATCATCTTGGCAAGCGTATCGCCAAAGCTGTACGGCAGATCCAGCACACGTGCCACATCACGGATCACACCCTTTGCAGCCATCGTACCAAAAGTAACGATCTGCACCACCTTGTCTGCTCCGTATTTGCGTCGTACATAATCGATGACCTCCTGCCTTCTTTCATAGCAGAAATCAATATCGATATCGGGCATGGACACACGCTCCGGATTCAGGAATCGTTCAAAAAGCAGGTTATAGCGGATCGGATCAATGTCTGTGATCTTCAGACAGTAAGAAACGATCGCGCCTGCGGCGGAACCTCGTCCCGGTCCTACCGGGATTCCGTTTTCTTTTGCATAGTTGATAAAATCCCATACGATCAGGAAATAATCCACATATCCCATTCTCCGGATCGTAGACAACTCATAGTCCAGCCGTTCCTTTAATGTCCCATCATCATCCGGATAACGTTCCTTCAAACCGTCCATGCACAATTTATTTAAGTATGTCCAGGAATCATAGCCTTGCGGCACTTCAAATTTTGGCAGCTTTGTTACGCCAAATTCTATTTCGACATTACAACGCTCCGCGATCTTATGTGTGTTTTCCAAAGCCTCCAATGCATAAGGGAACAGCTCTTTCATCTGCTCTTCACTCTTGATAAAATACTGTCCGCCTTCATAACGCATGCGGTTTTCATCCGTTACGACTTTGCCGGTCTGGATGCAGAGCAGGATATCATGCGCCTGTGCATCTTCCGCCCGTGTATAATGCACATCGTTCGTTGCCACTAAAGGAATATCAAGCTCTCTGCTCATGGAAAGGAGCGCCGCATTGACAGTCTGCTGCATTGGAATGCCATGATCCTGCAGCTCCAGAAAATAGTTGTCCTTCCCAAAACAGTCCTGATATTTCAGTGCCGCCTGCTTTGCCTCTTCGATCATTCCCTTTTCTATGTATCGCGGCACTTCGCCCGCCAGACAAGCTGACAGGGCAATAATACCCTCATGAAACTCACGCAGTACTTCCATATCAACACGCGGCTTATAGTAATAGCCTTCTGTGAAGCCGCGGCTTACGATCTTCATCAGGTTGGCATAACCCTGGTTGTTCTCGGCTAACAAAACAAGGTGATGGTATCTTTCTTCTCCGCCTGTCAGCTCTTTATCAAAGCGGGAGTTGGGTGCCACATACACCTCACAGCCAAGGATCGGTTTGACGCCTTCCGCTCTTGCAGCTCTGTAAAAATCGATCACACCGTACATAACACCATGATCGGTGATCGCCACTGAATCCATGCCCAGCTCTTTTACCCGTTTCACACACTCTTTAATTTTATTGGAACCATCCAGCAGACTGTACTCTGTATGGACATGTAAATGCGTAAATGCCATAATTTCCTCACGATTTGCCTTTTATTCAATAGTAACCGGCCAGATATCCAATATATGTATATGTGACTCTTTTCTGCACCGGCTGTAAAACAAAGTGCTATTATTCATTAGTATACACGTTCCGGCGTTTTCAAACAATAAAAATAATAAAGGTGCGCATCTTTGCAAGCCTGCTTTTCCTGTACAGTAAAAAAGATGGAAGCAACCGAAATTGCTTCCACCTTTTTATATAGTAGTAATAATTCATACTCACATACGCAAAGTCGCATTTTATAAGTATGCTTTCAGCGCATCTACCTTGTCCAGCTTCTCCCAAGGCAGATCCAGATCGTCTCTGCCAAAGTGCCCGTAAGCTGCTGTCTGCTTGTAGATCGGGCGTCTCAGGTCAAGCATCTTGATGATACCGGCAGGTCTGAGATCAAAGTTCTCGCGGATGATCTCTACAAGCTTCTCATCGGAAAGCCTGCCTGTTCCGAATGTATCAACCATTACGGAAGTCGGCTGTGCAACACCGATCGCATAAGAAAGCTGGATCTCGCATTTTTCTGCCAGACCTGCTGCCACGATATTCTTCGCTGCATATCTTGCTGCATATGCTGCACTTCTGTCAACCTTTGTGCAGTCCTTACCGGAGAATGCACCGCCGCCGTGTCTTGCATATCCGCCGTAAGTATCCACGATGATCTTACGTCCTGTCAGGCCTGCATCACCGTGAGGTCCACCGATGACGAAACGACCTGTCGGGTTAATGAAATACTTGGTATCTGCGTCCAGAAGCTCCTTTGGCAGGATCGGATCAAATACATATTTTTTGACATCCTCATGGATCCGTTCCTGCGATACGTCCGGGTCATGCTGTGTGGAAAGTACAACTGCTTCCAAGCGGAGTGGCTTTCCGTTTTCATCATATTCTACGGAAACCTGGCTCTTGCCATCCGGGCGGAGGTAAGGCAGTGTGCCATCCTTACGAACCTTTGTAAGCTGACGCGCCAGTTTGTGTGCCAGACTGATCGGATATGGCATATATTCTTCTGTTTCATTTGTTGCATAACCGAACATCATACCCTGATCGCCTGCACCAATAGCTTCCAGCTCCTCGTCAGACATTTTGTTTTCCTTAGCTTCAAGTGCCTTGTCAACACCCATCGCGATATCAGCAGACTGCTGATCCAGTGCTACCATAACTGCGCAGGTATCTGCATCAAAACCGATCTTACCGCGGTTATAACCGATCTCATCTACTGTTTCGCGTACGATCTTCTGTACATCCAGATGTGCCTTTGTTGTGATCTCACCTGTTACCAGTACAAAACCTGTACAGCAGCATGTCTCACATGCCACACGGCTCATTGGATCCTGCTCCATGCATGCATCCAGAATGGCATCGGAAATGGCATCGCAGACTTTGTCAGGATGTCCTTCTGTAACAGATTCTGATGTAAATAAACGTTTGTCCATTTTATCCTCCTTTGACATTAGAAAAGTCCGCTTGAAACAAGCGGACCAATAAACATAGAAGTCCTCTTATTGTTCGATAGCTCGCTCAGGTTGGCACCTTCCCGATAGGGGGTTGCCGTGGCTTCACAGGTCCTCTGTACCTCCACCACTCTGAATAAGAGAAATTTACCAATATGAAGTTCTACGTAACTACATTGCTATAGCTACTATACGGCAGAATACAGGCGCCGTCAAGTGGAATTTTTATCATCTTCTACTCGTTTGAAACTAAATACATACTTCGTATGTACCCGGTTTTCTTCCCTGCTATATGTAGTCTGAAATATATGGTATTTTGTGAAAAAGGACATCATCGAGGCGGTCTACCGCTTCCGGTTTCCCCTCAATACGCTCCAGTGCATACAGACGCTCTGCGGTCTTATAGCCCAAGAGAAGTGTTGTCAGCGTTCCGATCTCCATACGCAGCTTATATTCCGGTTCTTCCTGCGTCAGATGACAGGCACCTTCCGAGAAGCAGAGCCTGAAGGAACGGTTATTCCATGGCAGAAGCTTATCCTCGATCTCCAGCTCCATATATAAAGTACCGCCATCCGGATCACATGGATAATCTTCCAGAAAACCTTCAATGTCGATCAGCCGTCCCATGGCATAGGGGCGGATTGTTTCCTTAATATCACCGTCATCCATTTCAAAAGCGATCGGTTCACTGAAATAGGTATTGCCATGTACCTCATCGATCATGGAATCGTGTGCATGGATATACTCCCAGAGTCCCTTCTTCGCTTCTCTGTTTAAATAGATCATTTCCTTGATATGCATGATATCATTTTTGATCAGATATACCATAAAACCACAAGGTTTGTCCTTCGTATTATAATAAACTGCGACATTGGTATCATCCTCATCCCAGCGCCAGTATTCTTCCCATGCAAGCGCATTCCGGAACAGACAGCCATGTGTGATCGACGCAAAATGGGAATGCAGTTCATGGAAATCCGTGCTCTCCCAGTCCACACGGCGTACATACCCAGGCGCCTTTACCTTGGTCGGAATCTGCCGGTCTTTGATATTAAAGGAGATCTTGTTAGAAATGATCTCCCAGCCCAGATGATGATACAAAGGGATCGAATACGGATAGAGAAGGGCAAACGACCGTCCCTGTTTCTTCATATGAGAAAGGCTTTCAAACATCAGCTTCTTCATAATACCCTGTCCGGTGTATTCCGGATAGGTACAGACGCTCGTTACAAACCCTACCTGAAAAACCTCTCCGTAAATATTCATTTTCAGCGGATAGACCGCAAACTGCGAGATCAGGGAATCCCCATCAAAACAGCCCAGTACATCTGCTCGCTCCAGTACCGGGAACTTTGACTGTTTGATCTCCTCGTCCTTCCAGCCTGTCGCCGTCAGCTCGTCCTCCGTTACCTGAAAGGTATAACGGAGCAGTGCATTATATTGATCCAAATCTTTTGTTTCCAAATAGCGCATTCCGTAATTTTCTACTGCGTTCACTTTCGTTCTCCTGCCTGCTTTACATACAATTTATTTTCATTTTATACCAGCTACTTGGCAAACATATCATAATATTCCTGCGCTTTTTCTTCTGATAAACTGAACTTATTTACAAGTCTGGCAATTGTTTCTTCCTTCGGTCTGTTATATTCAACAGCCGATTCTACAGCCTCTTGGATTTTACCTTCTCGTTCTCGTTCTTTTGCATAATCTTCTACCAATGTACACACGATAGCCACCTCCTCTGGATCATGTTTCATTTCCTGTACCCGCTTGGACTGTTTCGGAAACTCTGGGTTATTCATATCTGGATTCTTATATTCCTTCATCAGCCTTGCAATCTTACTGTTATCTTTTCCAACGGTTGTAACGAATATCTCATGAAGTCCGTCATTCAATGCTACACCCGTTTCAACGCATGTCATTTCCGCATGACTGATCGTCCTTCCGTTGCGTAATACATCGAAATCCGCAATATAGATAACAAACAGTTCCTGCACCTGTTCAAACAGATCTCCCGGTTCCGAACGGTTTACTGTTATCACGGATGCATTGTACCTTACTCTCTTCACATGGTTTTCATTATCCGCCCTTTGGATTTCAATATTAAATACAGTATCCTCATTGCCTTCCGCATAAGCATCTACTCGAATAGAACGCTTTCCGATGATCCTGATACTCTTCTGACCTGAAACAGTTTCTTTCTTTATTCTTAACAACGGATTTTCCAAAACAACCTGTAATAATTCCTCACAGGCATCCGGATCTTCCATCATTACTTCAAAAAAGCAGTCATCTATCGGTCGCAGCTGCCTGACGATTTCCAACTGTCTTTTTTCAGTTTTTCTTGGCTTCTTATCCATTCCTCTTTCCTTTCTCTGTCTGTTTATAGTTACATCTATAATAAAAACAGAGAAAAACATAGACAAAATAGAGTTTACCCTATTATATGTCATTCCAGCATCCTTATCAACATAACAATTCAAGTCCATTTGTGGCATTTACTGTTAATTCCTCTGTTGTAATTTCAAAACTGAAAATCCGGGCGAAATGCCCTTTTAAGATGAGCCATAGCTCTGAGATAATCGCTGCCTGAAAGGCGGCGATGAATATGGTTATGATAGCAGAGGAAAATCTTGAAGTCAACTGTAGAAATACAGAAAATAATACTACATGATATATCTATAAAACAGGAACAGCATATAGCCGCAATCACGTTTGGCTACCTTGCGATTTATCTTGCTCGTATTTTACCCGGCTCTGGTCGAAAAAGAGCGTTTCGATCTCGCCGCCGGGTAAACGAGCGATAAATCTCAGTCGCCTACACTATCGATTGCTTACTATATGCTGTTCCTGTTCTTATATCAACTTTTATTTTGTGATCTTCACAGTTTTCTTCTGTCCTTTTCCCTTGAACAGACTCTTGTAAGCCTTCAGCTGTTTCTTCGGTACTTTAATAACGCATTTTTTGTTGATGCCTGTGAGAGCACTTTTTCCGACTTTCTTTAATTTTGTACTCTTCACAGTTATCTTTTTGAGGTTTTTACAATTCTTAAAAGCATTCTTACCGATGGATGTTACATTCTTTCCAATCGTAACGCTCTTTAAGCTTTGGCAGCCTTCAAAACTGCCGGTTCCGATCTCTGTGACCGTATCCGGAATAACAACGCTCTGCAGCTTCTTGCTGTTCTTAAATGCTTTTGCTGCAATACCCGTTACCTGATACTTGACATTGTCAACCGTGATCGTTTTCGGAATTGTCACCTTCTTTGCCTTTTTATCCTTTGCTGACAGCTTTGTAATCGTTACAGATGGTTTCCCTTTGGAAGAGTTGGATTTTGTTACCTTATATTCTCTGCCGTTTTTCTCTTTCAGTTTCGTTCCTGCTGCAGGCTTAACTGAAGAATTGCAGTGCAGCTCATACGGAATTGGAACTTTTTTATCTGAGTTATCGTAATGTTTAAATGCAGCATCACCTATTGTGATAGCATTCCACTGCTTTTCTGTTCCTGCATAATATACATCTTTTAGGCCTTCACAGCCAAAAAAGGCAAATTTTCCTATATTTTTCACACTTTTGGGAATCGTTATGCTTTTCAATCTTCTGCAACCAAAAAATGCACCTTCCCCTATACTTGTTATCCCCTCCGGGATCGTTATGCTTGTTAACATGTTGCAACCCGAAAACACATACTCCCCTATACTCTTCACGCTTTTCGGGATCGTTATGCTTTTCAATCTGTTGCAATCCATAAATGCACCTTCCCCTATACTTGTCACACCTTCAGGAATTGTTATGCTTGCTAACCCACTGCAACCACTAAATGCACCTTCCCCTATACTTGTCACACCTTCAGGAATTGTTATGCTTGTTAACCCACTACAACCACCAAATGCACCTTTTCCTATACTTGTCACACTCGCAGGGAGGGTTATACTTTGCAAACTGCTGCAGCCGGAAAATACACCTTCCCCTATACTTGTCACACTCGTCGGGAGGGTTATACTTTGCAAACTGCTGCAGCCGGAAAATACACCTTCCCCTATACTTGTCACACTCGTCGGGAGGGTTATACTTTGCAAACTGCTACAGCCCCAAAATGCACTTTCCCCTATACTCGTTATGCCTTCCGGAATTGTTATACTTTGCAAACTGCTGCAGCCGGAAAATATATTCATGCCTATACTTGTCACACCTTCCGGAATTGTTATGCTTTGCAAACTGCTGCAGCCGGAAAATGAAACTGCTCCTCCCATCGACACTCCCTTCGGAATCGTTATACTTGTTAACCTGCTGCAACCTGAAAATGCGCTCCCCAATACACTTGTTACAGCAATCCCCTTTACTTCCTTTGGTACTTCTATCGCTCCTTCTGCACTTTTATCACAATCTGTTATTTCCACATATTGTGGTTCATCCAGTCTCTGATAAATATTGTAATACAGATTGCCTTCTTTTCCCTGCTCGATCACCATAACTCCCATTATCTGATCTGCCGTAATATCTGCCTCATCTGTTTCTTCCGCAGTCTCATCGGCCTCTTCCGTCTGTGCTTTTGTATCTGCCTCGTTCTCCGGCTCTTCTGCATCCCCCTGCTCTGTTGCAGGATCTACAGTCACAGTTGCTTCATTTTCCGAAACAGTCTCCGCCGTTACCGGTACTGAGCTGCAGATCATTGCTGCAGTCAGCAAAATCGTTGTTATTTTCTGTACATATCTCTTTTTCATTTGTTCCCTCCTGATTTCTTTTTATATGACACTGAAAGTGTTTTAGCTTTCAGGGATCAACTATTTAACATCACAAAAAAGCAGTACAGGTATCAGCAAAGCTGATATCTGTACTGCTTTCTATACTTATTTATAATACTAACATTAAGACATACTACGTCTGTCTGTTTGTCAAAATCAACCCACTTCTCATAATCCCTGCACCCCTTTTTTGCCAAAATATTATTTTAAGTATATCTTTCATCTGCAAACAGGTCAAGTCCTCTTCTGTTTTCTTTTCCACCCATGAATTGACAGATAAACTTGCAAACCGTATAATTTAACTAATTTTAATTGTTTATGATCGAGAGGCTGACAGGATGAAAAGAACTTTTATAGCCAATTTAATACCGGGCATGGTCACTGGGGAAGATGTCTATTCTTACAGCAATCAGTTAATTGTCTCAAAGGGCACTGTGTTGACCGATAAGATCATTACCCGACTTGAATTTTATTCTGTTCCGAGCATCCGCATTATGGAAAACGAAGTACAGGAGCCAACTATATCCGATCCTTATTCTGCGCGTATTCAGGCAAGCCCGGAGTTCCATAAATTTAAGGAAACTTTCGACACAACGATCGTCGATTTCAAAGATCAGATCAATGATATCGTAGAAAAAGGTGCTCCGATCGATGTATCTGCCATGCTGAATGATACGCTGAAGCTTTTGCAGGCAGATGGCGGAAGTGTGAATTTCTTTAACATGCTCCACAATATGCGTGCTTACGATGATCTTACCTACGCGCATTGTCTGAATGTTGCCCTGATCTGTAATGTTTTTGCCGGCTGGCTGCATTTTTCGCAGGAAGATATTGAGCTTGCGACACTTTGCGGTCTGTTTCATGATATTGGCAAGCTCTGCATTCCCAATTCGATCATCAAAAAACCGGATCGTCTGACCAACGAGGAATACGATGTGATCAAAACGCATACGATCGAAGGCTACAAGCTTCTGCAGAACCAGCCTGTCAACGATCACATCAAAAATGCCGCCCTTATGCACCACGAGCGTTGTGACGGCAGTGGATATCCTTTCGGTCTGACCGGAAACCGCATCGACAAATTCGCCAAGATCGTCAGCATTGCAGATGTCTATGATGCTATGACAGCTGCGCGTGTGTACCGCGGACCGCTCTGCCCCTTTACCGTCATTGATATCTTTGAAAAAGAAGGGCTGCAGAAATATGAATCCGAGTACATTCTCTGCTTCCTAAAAAACGTTGTCCTTACCTACATTGGGCAGCGTGTCCGTTTAACGAATGGGCAGGAAGGCGATGTTGTTTTCATCAATCCACAGCAGTTATCCCGCCCTATGGTCAAATGTGGGGATACCTTTGTCGATCTTTCCAAGCAGAAGGATATCGCTATCGAACAGCTGCTGTAATTTCACTTATATAAAACAATAGGGACGTTCCTCGGAACGTCCCATTTCTTTTCTTTATCCAATTTTCAATTTCAGCTTCTGGACTTCTTTTTCATCTGCCGCTTTTTCGATCTGAGCTCCTAAGCCTCTGAGCTTGACATCAAAATCTTCATATCCGCGCTCAATATACAGGATATCATCGACAACCGTGATGCCCTCTGCCGCAAGACCGGCGATCACAAGCGCCGCGCCTGCACGGAGATCCGGTGCATCAATATGGGCTCCCGTATATTTCTTAACGCCCTCAATAATGGCTGTATTGCCTTCTACCTTAATATTAGCTCCCATCTTTGTCAGCTCGTCCACATAGCGGAAACGATTTTCAAAAATGCTTTCCGTTACAATGCTGGTTCCTTCTGAAAGTGCCAGCGTCACAGCAATCTGTGGCTGCATATCGGTCGGGAAGCCCGGATAGGCAAGTGTCTTGACATGTGTATGGGTCAGTGGCTTGGAAGATACCACACGGACTGCATCGTCAGACTCTTTGATCTCACAGCCAATCTCGATCAGCTTTGCACTGATGGACTCCAGATGCTTTGGAATGACATTCTTGACTGTCACATCACCCTTTGTGGCCGCTGCTGCAAACATGAATGTACCGGCTTCGATCTGATCCGGAATCACGGAGTATTCTGTTTTATGAAGCTTTTCCACACCGCGGATACGGATTACATCCGTTCCTGCGCCCTTAATATTAGCTCCCATGCTGTTTAAAAAGTTTGCCACATCTACTACGTGCGGCTCCTTCGCTGCATTCTCAATGATCGTCTGCCCTTCTGCAAGTGCTGCTGCCATAATGATATTAATGGTAGCACCTACCGTGACCACGTCCATATAAATATGATTGCCGACAAGCCTGTCTGTCTCCACACAGATATGACCATGCGAAATATCTGCCTTGGCACCAAGTGCACGGAATCCCTTCAAATGCTGGTCAATCGGTCTGCTGCCGATGTTGCATCCACCCGGAAGTGCCACCTCTGCCTTTTTATATTTGCCAAGCAAAGCCCCCAATAAATAATAAGAAGCTCTGATCTTTTTAATATATTCATTGTCTACAACCAGATCATTGATACTGCCTGCATTGATCTTAACGGTATGCCTGTCAATCCTGTCAATATGCACACCAATCTCTTCCATTGCCTGCATCAACACATTTGTATCTCTGACATCCGGTAAATTTTCTATCGTAACGGTCTCATCCGTCATAGTTGCTGCTGCCAGGATGGCAAGTGCTGCATTTTTCGCACCGCCGATCTCCACCTCACCAACCAGCGGATTTCCACCTTTAATCACATATTGTTCCATGTCACACCTCAAATTTAGTGTATCCTGTTTATCTACTAATTATATAACACAACAGATAGTTTTGTAAATTGTCTATTTTGATACAGATTTACGCATTTCTATCCTCAAAATTCAGTAAATCCATTGCATTCGCTTCCTTATATTGGATTATATTGAGTATTTGCTACTATCCGACCGTTCTTATCAATTCAAATACTGCAGTGGATTTACCTGAGCACCACCGATCAGTATTTCAAAATGCAGATGTGCTCCTGTACTTCTTCCGGTATTTCCGGAAAGAGCAATCTTCTGTCCTTGCGAGACCTGATCTCCCACACGTACAAGCACCTTGCTTAAATGCCCGTATCTTGTCTGTCTTCCGTCCGCATGATTGATATAAACAACGTAACCATAGCCGCTACCCCAGCCTGCCCTGGCAACCGTTCCTGCGCTGGATGCCACAACCTTGGTACCAACCGGTGTCGCCCAGTCAACTCCCTTATGATAGGTAGATGCACCCTTTGTCGGGGCTTTTCTTCTTCCAAACTGTGAAGACAGACGCCCTCCGGAGATTGGTTTGATATACGTCGGAGGAATCTTCGTTCCTTTTTCAATGATCTTCGGAACTGCAGCAACCGTAACTTCTTCTTTCAGTATTTCCGTCTCTGTTTCCTTTTTGTTATGATAGGACTTCAGTGCTGCCACCTTACGATGTCCGGCTGATGGCTGCTGCAGGATCTGTGTATCCGTTGTATACCAGTCATCATTGTAAACATACTGGATATCTGCTTCATAATCTTCTTCGTAATAGACTTCTTCCTGCCTGTCAATGGAAAGTGCCGGCTCCGGTGAAGTAACGACCAGTTCTTCTCCGACACGTATCATGGAATTTTCATCCTCCAGACTGTCATTGAGCTCAATTATCTTATCCAGCGGAATGTCACAGTTGATTGCGATCTCGGAAAGGGTATCTCCCTGCTGTACCTCATAGATCTGCTGCTGATCCTGCTCTTTTGTCAGAAGATCTTTTGCATCGGACAACGACTGGATCTGATCTGCAGGAAGATAAGATTCTACGATTTCCACATTATCCGCATAGGAAAGCCGTGTCAACCCATAGTCAAAATCGTCAAAGGTCAGTTCCTTTGCAGCCTGTGTATCTTTTACCATATCGGCAAGTGCCCTTGTACAGCCTGCTACCAATGGCCTGTCCTGTTCTTCTTTTTCTTCTTCCTTCTTCTCTTCCACACTCTTTGCCTCAACTGTCAGCACGTTCAGTTCTCTTGTCTGATCCGGCCCGAGCTGTGCGACAAACTGCTTCCCTTCCTGATACTGGTCAAGTGCAGCCTGCAGTGCTTCCGAAACCTCCTGTACGCTGGAAAGATTGATCATAAGCTGATTGATCTTGATCGTAAATGCCGGCCGGATCGTGCTGATCTGAGATGCTGTCAGCACCTCTTTCATATTGGCAATGATCTCATCCTCTCCGGTAAACTGTGCAAAATATGCCTCACGTCCTGTCACGGAAAGCTCTGCATCTGCCAGAAACAGTACGTCTTCCTCCTTTGCGATTTCTTTTCTCGCCTGCCACAAAAGAGAATCTGCATCTTTTGTATCGGAAACAGTTCCAACCTGTTCCCCATTCAAGGTAATCTCATATACATTATTTCCCGTCTTTTCTATTTTTGTATAAGAAGGCAACAAAAAAAGACCTGCTAATGCAATCAGAAAAGCCGTCTTCCAATATGTGGTTTTCACATGCCTGTAGTATTTCGTGATTTTCATAACAGATCCATTTTATCAGTTATTTATGTAATTGTAAAGTCAGGACACCGTCATAACAACGCTCATCTGCGCCTGTCCGTCTCCCATATTCTGCCACGTATATTCCCCACCTGCACACAGACATGCAGAGTCTCCGCACGCCAGCTTCAGCTCCTTATTTTCATGGCGTAGTATCAGTGTTCCCTGTGTAACCGTAATATATTCAGTCGTATGCGCTCCATGGGAAGGAAGCTGCATCTGTGCTCCTGCTTCAATACTGATCGTGTATATTTCAAAATTCCGTTCTTTGTCAAACGGAAAAACAAGTCTGACTGCATAACGGCTCTGTGCACTTCTTGTCACGCGACATTGATCTTTTTTGACCAGTGAGATCGGATCTTTTTCCCGGTAAAGCAAATCTTCAATTCCAATCCTTAACCCTTCGCATATTTTAGCAATTGTCGTGATTGTCGGATTGGATTCTCCTCTTTCAATCTGTCCGAGCATACTCTTGCTGACAAGCGTCCGCTCCGAAAGCATATCCAGACTCATGTTCTGTTCTTTCCGGATCTTTCTTAAATTAATGGAAATATTTTTATCGATTGTATCCATAAGCGTTTCCTTCCTCCGAAAAAAGAAAATAGCATCAGGATTTTTCCTGATGCTACATCTTCGTGGCAATTACTGTTTATTCTATTATACCAGTTATCTTGTGCTTTATTTCGTTCTTGTCATCATCATACTGATTTTCACATGCTTCGTCAAGACTTTTTTCTCACACTGTATCCAAAACGTCCCAGTTCTTTTCCCATTGCATAATAAGTGCCATGCGAATAGACGATCGGATCCGCCTGATCCAGATGGAAAGAATTCTTCTCATCCATGTATGTATCATCCACGCTGACCGCTACTACCTCGGCCAGGAACATATCATGGGAACCAAGCTCCTTTACCTCTGTGACACGGCATTCAATATTGACCGGGCTCTCCGCAAGACGTGGTACTTTCACTTCCTTTCCCGGAAGCAGGTGCAGTCCCAGCTCTTTACACTTTTCCACATTCCTGCCACTCTTCACGCCACAATAATCGGTCGCATATACCAGCTTTTCTGTAGTCAGATTGATGACAAATTCTCCTGTTTCCAGAAGCATTGCATGTGAAAAGCGCTCTTTTCTGACAGAAATACTTACCATAGGTGGATTCGTACAGACCGTTCCTGCCCAGGCAACTGTAAAAATATTGGATTTTCCCTGTTTATCTGCTACAGTCACAAGGACTGCCGGCAGTGGGTAAAGCATATTACCCGGTTTAAAATCTATTTTAGCCATTACAAAATTCCCAGCATCTGCAGGATCTGGATCGTAAGAGACGCTGCGGAAAGCAGAATCGCAAACACGAGCAGAGGCTTTGTTCCTTTACTTTTTTGTACGGATTTTTCAAGTGCATCCATATGATCATTCAGATCTCTTGTTTTATTACTGAGCTGTTCCATCAACACAGCCTGTACATTACGATAAACCTTAACATCTTCTTTGTGCACATAATCTTCGATATGCTTCTGTACATCATCCAAATATAATCGGATATTGACGATCATTTCCTTGATCTGACCTGTCGCCTCGATCAGCTCTGCATTATCTGCCGGTTTTTGCTGTTCCAGCTTATTTTGCAGATTCTGGAGGGCATCTTCTGTTGTCCGTGTCAGATCCTGCAGTGCATTTTCCGTATTGACTGCCATATCCTGCAAAAGGCTGTGCTGTCTGATAGCATTGTCCGCAATATTACCGGAAAGATGCTCCAGCTTATCCTCTACTGCTCTGACCGTATCCAGTGTTTCTGTCTGGCTTCCTTGCTGCTTCTGCTCATTCCACTCCTTAAGCATTGCAAGACTCTGTGCATTTTCTGCCAGAAGCTTTTCTACCGCCGCTGAAATCTGTCCGTCAACGCCGGTGAGTTTCTCATCTACAACCGAAAGCCTGTCGCCTACACCCACGAGTTTGTCATCTACGCCGGAAATCCTGTCACTTACACCCAGTAGCTTCTCATCTACGCCGGAAATCCTGTTGTCCACACCAAGAAGTTTCTCATCTGCTCCGGAAAGCTGCACACCCATGCTATCCTGCAGATTTTTCAGCTGTGCGTCCATCAGCTCCTGCATGCCTGCGATCTGCAGATCCAGAGCTTTCTTCTGCTCCGCAAGCTCCTGGGTTATCGCAAGATTCATCTGCTGCGCATCCGCAGCAGCTTCTGTTTTATCCGTTTCTTCCTCTTTGATCAGCCCGTGAAGCTTTACCTCATACTCTTCCAGCTGCTCAATCCCGCAGGAAAGCATCTGGGATACCTGTTCGGAAACTTCGACCGTTTTTAAATTCAGGCGCCGGATCTCCTGCATCATTTTTTCATATTCCGCAGTCTGTTTCCGCAGTCTCTCATTTTCGCGCGCTTCCGCTTCACCGTTTGCCTGTATCAGTTCACCGGCATTAAACCGCTTCGTCAGCCTGTCCATAAAATTATCCATGCTTACCCTCCGTCATCCTGATTTTCCGCACACTGATCCGTAAATCATCCGCCCCTGATCGCAAATCGCATCTTCGATGCCTTTCTTTTGCTTACGAGGCTTTCTCTCCATATAAATCCATAAAAATCTTCCCATAACGGTCAGTCAATTACGGATCTGCATGGTTCTGAATATTTATCATTCTAACATTATTTCCGTCCTTTTACAACACTAGCAAAGCGTATTGTAATTGCACATTTTTTGTGCATTTTGCATAGATTTTACACATAGTCTTTTTATGCTTTGTGTAAATTCACTCATTTTTCATATCATGTTCATATTTTGTTCATAATTGATTGGTATACTTTACTTAAATCAAAGGAATCAATCCTTTATTAACAAAAGACATCTACCGAAAGATAAATTTTTTCATAATAGCCGCGGGGCCGAAAGGCTTCGCGGCACTCCTCATTTTATAGGGTTTTTTATATTGTCAAAATGATTCTGCATCTTTGCAAGCCTGCTTTTACTGTATGGGTACTTCCAAAGGAATGTCGCCATAACAAAAAATACTGCCGTCCGGCAGTATTTTTCTTTATATAACCGATTCTTCTGTTTTGACTGCCTCTGTCTGAGCCGCCTCCTCTTTCTGTCTGGCGATCAGTTCCTGAACCTCCTCATTCAGAGAAAGCATTCTGGCATCCAGATCCGAAACCATCATGGCACATTCCACCAGTTCCTTCTTAATATGCTCCGGTGCATTACCCTCAAATTTGTAATGGATCTTATGCTCCAGACTTGCCCAAAAATCCATCGCAACCGTTCTGATCTGGATCTCTACCTTTGCATCCACAATACGATCCGATAAAAAAATCGGTACTGTTACGATCAGATGGTAACTCTTATATCCACTTGGCTTCGGATTCAGGATATAATCCTTCACGGAAAGCACGCGGATATCGTTCTGATTGATCAACATTTCCGCAATCCTGTAAATATCGGATGTAAAAGAACAGATAACACGGATTCCCGCAATATCATTGACATACTTTACCATATTCTGGATGCTGGACTCATAGCCATGCTTTTTCAGTTTCTTTACTATACTTTCCGGTGATTTGATACGCGATTTGATATGTTCGATCGGATTATACTGATGTACATGCTGGAATTCATCATTTAAGATCTCCAGCTTTGTCCCGATCTCCTTTAATGCAGAATTATATACAAGCTGGACTTCCTTCCAGCTGTCAATGTCGTTCCTCGTATTTGGTACAAATTCCATAAATTCCCCAACTTTCCTTTTTCATTCACCATGAATTTGGCAATTCATGACATTCGGAAACCCCTCGCATTTTGATTTGTCGCACATTTCAGGGTCGTACATTTGCTTTGCAAATATGTGACAAGCTCCGCAAATATGCAACAGGGCTCGGGGCTACATCGTGATTTTGTTAAATCGTGACATTTATTATACCACATTTTTTTATTTTTTGTGGATTTTTACTAATTTTTAAGAATTGCTATTCCATAATCTAGTCTTCTTCGATCATCTGGATCTCCAGATAATCAAAATCAATGGTTTCTATAAAATTATCCTGATAAAAACGCGTCCTGCTGTGATTTTGAAATTCTTTGACCGTTTTATCCAGCCAGATCGGTTTCCCCAGATCAAAGGTATAAATAACCTCATCCATTGCATGGAATACCTTCTGCGTTCTGCCTCGATCAGAAGCATCCTCCACAACAGTATCTTTGATCATGTGATTGTTTTTCCAGATCTTTGCCCACATTCGAAACATAAAATCCGTCCTTTCTGCCGTACATTTTAGTGGCTTTTGTCTCAGATCATCCGCATCAGTCTGTTGACTTTTGCATATACTTATTGTAATATTTGTATCATATTAAGTAGTTTTTAAAACTACTTGTTGCATTTTGTTTGATTTGTCAGGTCGACCAGGCAATTATTATCGATCCTGTTTTATAAAGGAGGTTATTATTATGCAAATCACATTACGCGAACCGGGAAGTGCACTTACTCATTTTATTGCCATGATCATGGCAGTCGGCGCGGCAGTTCCGTTGTTGTTAAAAGCCGCATCGCATGGCTCTGTCTGTCTGCTTGCCATGCTGGTTTTTATCATCAGCATGATCTTATTATATGGTGCAAGTGCCACATATCATTCTGTCAATCTACCGGCAGCTATGATCAAAATACTGCGGAAGGTCGATCACTCCATGATCTTCGTCCTGATTGCAGGCTCTTACACACCTGTCTGCCTTCTGGTGCTGGACCCGAAACGGGGATACCCATTGCTGATCGCAGTCTGGTCTCTTGCATTGATCGGGATCGGCATTAAATTTCTCTGGATCACCTGTCCAAAATGGTTTTCTTCGGTGATCTATATTGCCATGGGCTGGATCTGTGTCTTTGTATTCAGTCCGATCGTCCATCGCCTGCCTGCTGCTGCCTTTGGCTGGCTGCTCGCCGGTGGGATTATTTACACAGTCGGCGGGATCATATATGCACTGAAGCTCCCGCTTTTTAACGCCAGACATCAATATTTTGGTTCTCATGAAATATTTCATCTGTTCGTCATGGGCGGAAGCTTCTGTCATTTCATCTTTATGTACCAGTATGTGATCGGACTTTCCTAATCGGAAAACCCGTTTGGATTCATGCGCTGCCATCTCCAGGAATCTTCGCACATTTCTTTGATATCGCGCTCAGCGACCCATCCAAGCTCTTTCTTCGCAAGGGAGGCATCTGCATAATTGGTTGCGATGTCTCCTGCGCGGCGCGGCTTGATCTCATATGGGATCTTAATACCGGTCGCAGCTTCAAAGTTCTTGACAATATCCAGAACACTGTATCCCTTTCCGGTTCCTAAATTGTAGATCTTCAGTCCCGGATTCTCCTTGATCTTTGCGATCGCTTTTACATGACCGATCGCCAGATCCACAACATGGATATAATCTCTCACGCCGGTTCCGTCAGGTGTATCATAATCATCCCCAAATACACCAAGGCATTTCAACTTGCCAACAGCAACCTGTGTGATATATGGCATCAGATTATTCGGAATACCGTTTGGATTTTCACCAATCTTGCCGCTCTTATGCGCACCAATCGGATTGAAGTAACGTAGCAGGATCACATTCCACTCCGGATCCGCTTTCTGAATATCTGTGAGTATCTGCTCCAGCATTCCCTTTGTCTGTCCGTATGGATTGGTGATCTCTCCCTTCGGGCAATCTTCCGTTACCGGTACTTTTTCCGGTGTTCCGTATACGGTTGCAGAAGAAGAAAAGATAATATTTTTTACTCCATGCTTACTCATGACATCAAATAAGATCAGGGAACCTGAGATATTGTTATAGTAATACAGCCATGGCTTCTGAACGGATTCTCCAACCGCCTTCAGTCCTGCAAAATGGATCACGCATTCGATCTCATTTTCGGTAAACACTTTTTCCATTGCATCTCTGTCCAGAATGTCCGCTTCATAAAAAGTAACCGGTTTTCCCGTAATTTCTTCTACGCGGCGCAGAGCTTCCTTGCTTGCATTGACCAGATTGTCCACAACCACCACATCATAGCCTGCATTTTGCAGTTCTACAACTGTATGGCTTCCAATGAAACCAGCTCCACCTGTTACTAAAATTGCCATTTTCATTTCCTCCTGTTGTCTGTCAGTTCATTCCTTCTTATATCTGTATCCCATTTTGAACAAGCAGCGCCCTTGCTGTGTCCACGCTGTCCACACCCTCTTTGTTCTTGATCGGTGCAAACTCATGCTCCCGCACGACCTCAAATGGCAGGCACTTATCCATATCATGGATCATATCCAATACAAGCTGCTCAAACTTATAGCCGTTTGGCTCCTGCGGATTTACCTTTGTACCTGTTTCATCAATATGTGCGATCTTCTTTTCTACTTTATGATGCGGAAGCTTGTGGGACATCGTGCGTTCCAGCTCGCTGACACGGAACAGGTAATTCAGTATCACGCCGTAATTGTATGCGTATTCTCCCCTGTCATTTTTTTCCTGCCGCATTTCTTCTGTCAGCTCATAATATTCAATGATCGATGGCTTTCCGTCTTCAAGGCACATCACACCAACCTTTTCATCCGGGTTAGCCTTAGCTACCACTTTGGCACCTACATTACACTGTTCTTCAATGCATGCTCCCACAAAAACCGGATCGGCGATCTTTTGTAATACGTTGTCTACAGCAAACACATTCAGCCATTCAATGCCCGTTTTGCGAACCTGATCCAGAATACCGCTTTTCGCCATAGAAACAAACCATCCGCCGTTTCCGTTCGGAGAAGTTGCGATCTTGTCTTTCTCCTCCAGATAGACTTTGCCGTCATGATCTACAGCAGGCGCCATCTCCTGCATAAAGAAGAAAATATGATCCTGCGGATATCCGAAACACTGATGTTCCTTAAAAAATGCCACTGTCTGATCATGGTTTTTATCACTTGTCATGATATATAAGTAGATCATATGCCCCGCCTGCGCAGTTACCTGCATCAGGTTATGGATCAGACACTCGAAAATATAAAGATCCTTTGTCACGCCAATATTGTATACACCCTTTGGAGCATCGGAACCAAGTCTTGTCCCCATTCCGCCGGCAAGCAAAACCGCTCCGACTTTATCACCGCGAATCGCATCCAGTCCGGTTTTGCGGAATTGCTCTTTCTTTTTCTCGATTTCCGGAAGCTGCATGGCTTCCAGTGGTGCAATTCTACCACGTTCTGCTTTATGCATGGCGTCCATTGATGAAAGCACTTCAAAGTCTGTTGCCTCTATCTGTGAAAGAAGTCTCTTTTTCTGTGCCTCATTTAATTCCCCATAAAAATGCAGCAAGTGCTGTTGTCCATATTTTGTCAATTTGTCCAGCGCCTCTTCATAATTCATATACGTTTCCCTTTCCCTTTCTTTATTGCTGTTTCTGATTTTTGGAATATAAAGTCACCTTTACAAGCTCCGGTCTGTTGAGAAGCCGGATTGGGATCACACTGTTACCCAGCCCCCGGCTGATCACAAGATCCGTGTCCTTTTCGTGAAAAACACCCTCTGTATAAGCCGGCAGAAAGCCTTGATCCGGTGCCACGAATCCGCCGATAAACGGAATGCGGAACTGTCCGCCGTGCGCGTGCCCGCTCAAAACCAGACTGACCCCATATGCTGCATATTGCTCCAGTCTCTGCGGCTCATGCGCCAGAAGGATCATAAAATCATCCGGATTTTTCCGGGCAGTCAGCTTTTTCAGTGCTTTATCGCATTCGGCTGTAGAAGCAAGGGAGGCATCATCGATCCCTGCCATATAAATCGTTTCCTTCGGCTCACCCATCGTCAGGATACGCACTTCATCCTTTAATACATGAACGCCTGCAGCTTCAAGGCCCTGCATCAGGCGATCCGTATTCTCTGCAGACAGCCAGTTATCATGATTGCCTGTCACAAAATAAACCGGTGCCAGATCCGCCATGGCAGAAACAAGCTCCAGTGCCGTATCGACATCCGGACGGTTACTGTCTACCAGATCTCCTGTGAGCACGATCACGTCCGGCTCACACGCCTTGATCCTGCGGACGAGTTTTTTCTGCTCCCTGCCAAACGATTTATTATGCAAATCTGATATTTGCACTATTGTACACCCATTAAAGCTTTGTGGCAAATCTTTATTTACTATATCATATTCCGTGATCGTCAGACCATTATTCTGCCAGTATAAAAATACCACTGACAGAGTGAAAAAAAGCAGGCAGAAGCATGCTTTTCTCTTTCGTCCATCTACGTCTCTTTGTGATCTGTCAGCTTTGGATGTAAAGGAAAACTTCATAATTCCACCTGCCTGCTCTGTTTTTCTGTTTTCTGTGAGAACTGCCTGCCTTATAAGAATACAACGCCTTTTTCTTCTGCCTTCTGCAGATCTTCCGGAAGCCATACAGATGCCTGCACTTCTCCCAGATGCGCTTTTCTGAGGAAGAACATACAGATTCTGGACTGTCCGATTCCGCCGCCGATCGTATACGGAAGTTCTTTGTTCAAAAGTGCTTTCTGGAACGGAAGCTCCATACGCTCTTCGCAGCCAGCCTTTTTCAGCTGCTCCTTTAAGGAATCCTCATCTACACGGATACCCATGGAAGATAATTCCAGTGCCATATCCAGAACCGGATAATATACGATGATATCACCGTTCAGCTTCCAGTCATCATAATCCGGTGCTCTGCCGTCATGTGGCTTGCCGCTCGCCAGCTTATCTCCGATCTGCTCAAGGAAGATTGCACCGTATTCCTTTGCAGCTTTGTTTTCCCGCTCTTTTGCAGTAAGCTCCGGGTAACGATCCTCCAGTTCCTGTGTTGTCACAAAGGTGATCTCCTCAGGCAGGATGCATTCAATATAGTCATATTCATTTGCCATGAACTTTTCAGTCACGCGGAGTGCTTCGTATACGGATTTTACCGTATCACACAGTGTTTCCTCGGTTCTGTCCTCTTTGGCAATGATCTTTTCCCAGTCCCACTGATCGACATAAATGGAATGGATATTGTCGGTATCTTCATCTCTGCGGATCGCATTCATATCGGTGTACAGTCCTTCTCCGACAGAGAAGCCATACTGTCCGAGTGCCATACGTTTCCATTTTGCCAGGGAATGTACGATCTCCATTTCTCTGTTTTTCTGTTCCTTCAGATCAAATGCGACCGGGCGTTCCACGCCGTTCAAGTTGTCATTCAGACCGGAAGAAGCATCTACAAACAACGGTGCAGATACACGGCTTAAGTTCAGCTGTGTGATCAGCTCACGCTGGAAGAAGTCTTTGACGCGCTTGATCGCTTTTTCGGTGTCTTTGATGTTGAGGGCGGATTTGTAACCCTCTGGAATGATTATGCTCATGTGCAGCTCCTCTTCTTTACTTTCTTAACAGGCATCCTCCCACTTCGTGGGTCCCTCTCTCGGGATGTGCAGCCATTTCAAATTCTCGCTCTGCTCGAATGGGGCTGCACAGAGTAGTAAGGCATCCTCCCACTTCGTGGGTCCCTCTCTCGGGATGTGCAGCCATTTCAAATTCTCGCTCCGCTCGAATGGAGCTGCACAGAGTAGTAAGGCATCCTCCCACTTCGTGGGTCCCTCCTTACTACAATTCGCAATTTTTTACGGTTCGTGGGAATGGGATGACGTCGCGGATGTTACCCATACCTGTCAGGTACATGACGCAGCGTTCAAAGCCGAGTCCAAAGCCTGCATGTCTTGCAGAGCCGTATTTACGCAGATCCAGGTAGAACTGGTAATCTTCCGGTTTCAGTCCGCATTCCTGCATTCTCTGCAGAAGGACTTCGTAGTTATCTTCTCTCTGGCTTCCGCCGATGATCTCTCCGATGCCCGGTACAAGACAGTCCATAGCAGCAACAGTCTTGCCATCCTCGTTCAGCTTCATATAGAAAGCTTTGATCTCCTTCGGATAGTCTGTTACAAATACCGGTCTGCCGAATTCCTTTTCTGTCAGATAGCGTTCATGCTCTGTCTGCAGATCGCAGCCCCAGGATACCTTGTAATCAAATTCATCATTGTGCTTCTCTAATATCTTTATGGCTTCTGTGTATGTCACATGACCGAATTCTGAATGAAGGACATGCTCAAGTCTTTCGATCAGTCCCTTATCCACAAACTGATTGAAGAAATTCATTTCTTCCGGTGCATTTTCCAGTACATAGCTGATAATATATTTGATCATGCTTTCTGCAAGTACCATATCATCCTTCAGATCCGCAAAAGCAATCTCCGGCTCGATCATCCAGAATTCCGCCGCATGTCTTGTTGTATTGGAATTCTCTGCACGGAAGGTCGGTCCGAACGTATAAATATTCTTAAATGCCATTGCATACGTTTCACCGTTTAGCTGTCCGCTGACTGTCAGATTGGTCGGTTTTCCGAAGAAATCCTGCTGATAATCAATACTGCCGTCTTCCTTTTTCGGTACATTGGCAAGATCCATTGTCGTTACCTGGAACATTTCTCCCGCTCCCTCACAGTCGCTGCCTGTGATAAGTGGTGTATGCACATACACAAAATCGCGTTCCTGGAAGAATTTGTGGATCGCATATGCAATCAGGGAACGGACGCGGAATACCGCTTCAAATGTATTGGTACGCGGACGCAGATGAGAGATCGTACGCAGATATTCAAAAGTATGTCTCTTTTTCTGCAGCGGATAATCCGGTGCAGACTGTCCTTCGATCACAACCTCCGTTGCCTGGATCTCAAAGGGCTGCTTTGCCTGTGGTGTCGGTGTTACAACACCCTTTACGATCAGGGCTGCTCCTACATTTAACTTGCTGATTGCTTCAAAATTAGAAAGCTGATCAGAATATACAACCTGAAGCGGTTCAAAAAAAGTACCGTCATTGATCACAAGAAATCCAAAGCTCTTGCTGTCACGTTTGCTTCTCAGCCATCCGCCGATCATAACTTCCTTTTCCAGATATTCCTTCTGCTCCCGGTATAAATCTCTGATATTCACTAAATCCATGATAATTTACTCCTTATATCTTTTCCTATGGGATCATATAGATCCTGCGCCTGCATCTAAAAGAACATATTCCGCGCAGACCACAAACATATTAATCTTACCCCATTTCCCCCGTATTCGCAATAGCATAACGCACTTTTCGTATGCTATGCTATACCATCTGCATCTTTCTCTACAATGTTTTGAGCCACTCTGTAAACACCGGCTGGATCAGCTTATAAAAATGGTTGCCGTTTTCCTGCTTGAATGTTTTAACAAGCGCCATGTTCAGTGTCTGTTTGTCCTGTGCCTGCAGCATACAGCCATAGATCTGTCTGTATACACCCGCATGCAGGTTCTCTCCCTTCAGCTTCTGGCGCACTTTCTTTTTCACAGACTCCGGTACATTTGTACGAACCGGTTTTTCCGGCGTAACACTCTCCCGAGCGATTTCTTTTTCAGTTTTCCGGTTATGCTCCGGCTTTATGTCGGGTTGTTCGTTGCTAACCTCTTGATCCGGTTGCTCTGCATTATCTACATCATGTGCAGGTACCGTCATCTGCTCCTTTTGTGCCAAAACTGCCACATTTTGATCTGTCATACCATTATCTGCTACGTTATTATCTGCCGCAGAATCTGAAAAATTCTGTGTCAAGGCATCTGTATTTTGCGTCACCTGTTTCTCGCTTAATGCCGCATGATCTTCTCCATGTATCTTCTGATCCTCTCCCCCGACTGCCTGATTATCTTCCTGCACTGCCTGCTTAGCCTCCTGTGCAGTCCGGTTCTTTCCGCCAGTCGTTCCGGAAGTCTGCTTCGCTGCCTTAACAGTTGTCTTCTGCTTACCCGCTGTCTTCCCGGTTGCAGCCTTTGCGGCTATTTTCTGTCCTGCGATATTTTCCTTTCTGACAATGCGGATGCCCCACTTTTTCCAGAAATCAATCACGCTGTCATAACCGCTGTCCTTACTGATCACATAATATTCTTTTACATCGGTCTGTCCGACCAGATAGCCCAGATAGGTTGTGAGCTGAAAATCCAGATAGTTCTTCGCTGTTTTTGTCGTTTTTATATACTTTACCTGTGAAGCTGCCTGACAGATCTTCACATGCTCATCAAACGGAACCGCTCCTGTTTTCGGTCCGTAGAAAATGATGATCAGATCATCCTCTTTCAGCTGTTCGATCCCAACCAGTCCCTTGACGCCTGTATTTTCATAATCAATTAAATAGGTTGCCATATTATTCTCCTGTTTTTAGTTCATAAGTCCGTTCAAATACTTCCCGGCGGATGATGTACATATCCTGCAGGTCATCTAAACGGATTGCCAGATAATCTCCCGCCTTACCAATAAAATAATCCCCTCTTCCCTTGCCGAATACCTTTGTCCGTACCTGCAGCTGCTTTGCGTATATCCCGCCCGGCTTTGGCACGCACAGATACGCCAGTTCATCGATCGTTTTATATTCTCCCGTCCGCGGGAGCTCTACTGCCGGGATAAAGTCCAGAAGCTGTGAGAAAATATCAAGCTGCTCATCGCTTTTCTCATAGCTGTTTTCAAACTTCTGTCTGGTGATCTCATACACTTCACCCAGACAGCCTATCATGATCAGCAGATCCGCATCCGCATGTATGATCAGACCGGTATCATTTTCCAGCGTTTTGATGCAGATCTTTTCTCCCGGTTTTGCAATGTCCAGTGTCTCGACAACTGCCCATGGAACCTGCTTCTTGCAGTAAATAGGAAGCTGTCTGATCTGTTCTTCCCGCGCAGCCTCTTTGTCCGCATAGATAACCGCTGTTTTAGAAAAATATGCGTCTGTCTGTTCCATGAAATAAGACAAAAGATCTGTCGTTCCCTGCTCGGTCATGCTCACATCCAGAATAACCTGCGACATTTCCCCCTCTGCATATACTGCATCTCCGCGCAGCATTCCGTAATCCGCAAACAGTGCATCCAGAAATTCCAGCGCCCTGATCTGTTCCGCCCGGCTCATGCACCACACATGTACACAATCGGTCAGTCTGCTCACGATCAGAAGTATTTTTTTTTCAAATGTATGAAGCAGCACTTCCATCTGCTCCCGTTCCCAGCAAAAACCTCTGATCGCATCTATGATCATCACACCGGTTTCCGCATCCTGATAGATGCGGTTGATTCCGTTCTGCGGCACATTTTCCTGCACCAATACATATTTTCCCATGCCACATCTCATCCCTTGTATGCATTTTCTTTTGTTACAAGCTGCAGGAAATCCCTGGAAAGGAATGTGAAGTGCAGCCTGTATCTGTTACCCTCTGCTTCCACGATCTTGGCATATGCGTTTTCCTGCGTATCAAGTACCAGTTCAACATCCGTGAACACATCGGGATATTCCACATTTTCCTGTGGCAGCATCTGTAATACGATCTCTTTTTCGGAAATAGCATGTACGCTTGCGGGAATTGCACTGCCCAGTATCTGCTTATCCAGCAGTACATACATACTGAGAACACATCTGTCTTCCAGAATTGTCATCGGAGCTTCCTGTTCCTGCAGAAGACCGCATTCATAAACACCCGCAATACCCGTAATCTCACAGACCGGTATTTTTTCACGGATTCCCTTCATGGCAATTTCAAAGCTACGGCGAAAGCTAACTATCTGCTCGATCGGTCTGAGTGTTTCCATTGATGCTAAAATCTGCCCGCCAACACTGTAGCTTTCCACGCGGGAGCACAGGTTGACCGCCTGTCCGATCACGTTATACCGCATCAGGCTTTCCGAACCGATATTTCCGATGAATACCTCCCCTGCATGAATGCCAATCCCCATTTCAATTGCAGGGTATCCTTTTTCCTGATTAAAGGCGTTGACGTCCCGCATTTTGTTCTGCATACAGACCGCTGCTGCAACAGCATCCGCCTGTGGGCATTCGGAAGCAAGCGGCGCACCGAATACAGCCAGAATGGCATCTCCGATAAACTCAATGACCGTTCCCCGATAACGCTGGATCACCTCTGTCATTTCACCCAGAAAATGATTGATCATTTCAATAACAATTTCCGCCGAAAGTCTGTCCGACAGCGAAGTAAATCCACGCAGATCCGCCATCATAACAGTCAGATATCGCTTCTGTCCACCGATCGCAGCTCCCTCCGGGTGCTCTAAGATCACCTGCACCACTTCATCGGAAAAATATTTGCCGAATACCTGATGCAACAGCTCATTTCTGGCTGCAAGCTGTTCGTTCAGCCGCTTGATTTCTTTCGCTGTCGCAAGCTCTGCTGCCTGCTTCTGCAAAAGCTTCTCGTAGTTTCTGGTCATTTCATGCTGCCACGCCGCCTTTTCCATACGGAGCAGCGCTGCATCGGAAAAGGGAAGCACAAGAACAACCGTGCCACCCAGCTCATAGCATTCCTCATCCGTTTCCTGCGTTCTGCTCTCACAGAGAAAAAATACCGGAATACCCGCAAAAGCAGGGTTGTTTTTAATACGGGAAAACGTCGTAAAACCGTTTTTCCTGCCATCTTCATAATCTACCAGAAAAAGTGACGGCATTTCCACAGTATCTTCTCCGCCAAGATGTGCCATTGCCTTCTCCACCGCCGCATCGGAAAACAGACAGACCGCACGCATTCCTCCGCCCCGGTTGATCTGTCTCTGCACCTGAACCAGTACTGTTCTGTTGCCGGACAATACCCAGATATTTTTCTTCATTACCCTCTTCTCTCCGGTGATCCGAAATAATGATATTTCTGATCGATATTTTTTTCTGTTCTCTGATTTTCCTTACATGTGTCACATAAATGCCCGGAACGGATCGGCATTCCACATTTCTCGCACTTCAGCCGGAAGGATGATCCAAGCGGTACTTCCAGTCTGTCATCCCACAGGAAGTATTCAATGGTTTTCCGCGGAATACCTGTCTCCCTTGCGATCACCGTAATCTGGCTCGGCCCGTTCGCATCCAGGAAATTGCGGATCGTCTGATAGGTATCATAACAGTAATTTCCGCATTGTTTACACTTATAAGTACCACGCGATACCATGGTAAGTTCTCCACCACATTTTTCGCATACGACCGGGGTCTTATTCATTTTCAATGCATTCCCCCGCATTGCCTGCTTCAGATGCGGTGCAAGCCCTTCCTGCACCGGTCTCTTCTGTCTGCCTGCAGGCTTTGGCTGTTCCTGTTTCTCCGGCTTATCTGCCTTCTTTTGTTCTGCCGACACATCTGCCGGCAAAGATAACAGCGTGTTCAGCCGCTCTCTTGTCAGCCTGAGTGCTTCTGCCGGGTTTTCCGCATAAGAGATCGTCTGGACATTGTTCAGGTAAAAGCGGAACATGTCGCTCAGGTCATCTTCTGTCAGCTTCAGCGGGACAATCGTCTTACGGTCATTGATCGCACAGTCGATCTCCTTTTCCACCCAGATGGATTCCTGGGAATATGAGGAGATCACAAGCAGAAACACCTGACACTGTGCAATGGCACGCGGAATCTCGCGGGCATAATTAGAGCCTGCAGGGATCATTTCCGGTGCTTTCCAATAGCTGATACCCGCTTCCTTCAGCATCGCAACGATCTTTTCCACTATTTTACTGTCTTTGGAGCTGTAACTGATAAAAACCGATTCCTTCACTTCCCAAAGCCTCCGATCATACCACTTTATTTCTTCCTGTTTTTTTTGCCTCGTACAGCTTTTCATCCGCACGTCTGACATTTTCTTCCACAGAGAGCGCCGTATCGATCTCTTCCACGCCAAATGACATCGTTACCCGGATCTCCTCTCCTTCATAAAGGCAGACCTCCCGCAGCATTTTAAGGCGGATTTCTTCCGCTGCTTCTCTTGCCTGCTGACGATCTTTTCCGCACAGAAGCAGGATAAATTCCTCGCCGCCCCAACGAACAGTCTCATCATCCAGTCCGACATTTTCTTGCAGGACTTCTGCCACATGCCCAAGCACCGCATCTCCCGCATTATGTCCATAAGTGTCATTTACCTTTTTGAAATAATCGATATCTCCCATGACAATGGAATACGTCTTCTTCTGCCCGGAAAGTATCCGCGTATGGAATGCCTCATACAGACCACTTCTGTTTTTCAGTCCGGTCAGTTGATCGAAAAAGGCTTTATTGTGCAACAGATAGGATTCCAGTGTTTTGGCACCGAAAACAGCAACCAGTGACAATCTTTTCACATCCTTCTCATCGAAAGCGCAGTCTCCGTCCTCTCCCTGCTTGTTAAGTGCCTGATAAGCACCCAGCATTTCTCCATGCTCACTTGTCACGGGAATGCACAAGATCGACTTTGTCCGATAGCCTGTTTCCATATCGACCGCCGGATTAAAGCGGGAATCCTCATAAGGCTCATTCAGCACGACCGGACGGTTTTCCTGCATTGTCACACCGACAATTCCTGTGTTTTCCGGTACAACGATCCGTTCATTACCAACTGCGGCGAGTGTCCAGTACTGATGTGATTTTCGATCCCAAAACCAGAAAGAAGCTCTGTCCGACTGCACGAGCGTCCTTCCCAGATTTGTAAGAATTTCTATTGTACTTGTAAAATCTCTTTTTTCAAAAAGCTGGTTCATATAATAAAAAATGCTTTCTAACAATTCATCTGCATTCTGATTCTTCATAATTATTTCACTCCAAGCCGCATCAGATAATCAAGGGACTGCTTCTGCCAGTCCGGTCTGGTTGTCTCTACAAGCACAGTCAGACTGCTGAAATATTTCTCATAAAATACCGCAAACTTTTTCCAGTCTGTCACACCACTGCCAACGGCAAGATGCAGATCATGTTTTCCGTCATGATCGTTGATATGTACGTGTCTGACATAAGGAGCCAGTGCTTCCACCCAGATATCGATCTTTGTCCGGGAAAGGGATGCATGCGCATAATCCAGGCAAACGCCATAGTTCGGATATTTTATCAGACGTTCGGAAAGCATCCGAAGCATATCCGGATCGTCATCAAACATATTTTCCATATAAATCGACAGATCCGGAAATTGCAAAAGCAGCTTTTCCACAAAATCACCTGTCATGGAAACTGCATTCTGTATATAAGATGAGTCATTTAAAAACGGGTTGATATTGGTATGGAACACCACACCCGACACCTTTCCTCTTTCTGCCTGCTGCATGCTCTGCAGCATACGCAGCTCGGAAACCTCCCGGATCTTCGGATCTGCACTGAATACCGTCACATCCAGAAAAGCACCGTGCATCGTACAAATGGATGGTTTCCCACAGGCGTCATACTGTTGCCAGATTCCGTCAAGGCGCTCCTCATCTGACAGCACAACCGGATCGTAAAAATCATTATATTCAAATCCCACCTGATAAGACTGCGCGATCTGACAATAGTCAGCCAGCCTGTCTGCTTTTGATACGATCAAAAACTGCCCCATGCCATTCCCTTTCTACCCATCAAAAAGTCCGAAATATATCAATTCCCAGTATACCACCTAACACGCATGCGCACAAGATAAGCACGCGAAAAAAGGAGCTTTACCGCACACTGATCTGTCCGGTAAGGCTCCTCTCCATAAATTCTTTATTCTGCTTTTTAATCAAAGATTGGTATGAAAACGGTTCAGAAATTCCTTTGTCTGTTCCTTCTTCGCATGCTCAAATATATCGCTGCTTGAACCTTCTTCCACGATCACACCATCCGCCATAAAGATGACCTTATCGGAAACCTCTTTTGCAAATGCCATTTCGTGTGTGACGACAAGCATCGTCATTCCTTCTTTTGCAAGCGTAGACATAACGGACAATACTTCTCCGACCATCTGCGGATCCAGGGCAGAAGTCGGCTCATCAAATAAGAGCACTTCCGGTTCCATGGCAAGTGCACGCGCAATGGCAACACGCTGCTTCTGTCCGCCCGATAACTGCCTTGGCTTGGCATTGATATACTGCTCCATTCCAACCTTTTTCAAGAATTTGATCGCCAGATCTCTGGCCTCCTTTTTGCTCTTCTTTGCAACGGTAACAGGGCCTGTCATGCAGTTTTCCAGCACCGTCATATTGGCAAACAGATTAAAATTCTGGAAAACCATTCCCACATGTTCCCTATAGGAAGGGATGTTCATTTTTGCATCCGTGATATCTTTTCCGTGGTAGTAAATATTGCCGCCTGTCGGCGTTTCCAGCAGGTTGACACATCGCAGCAACGTAGATTTCCCCGATCCCGAAGGCCCTATGATGGAAATTGCCTCGCCTTTGTTGACCGTAAAATCGATATCCCGCAAAACCTCATGTGTTCCGAAAGATTTTTCCAGATGAGAGATCTGCAACACTTTTTCCGTATCCATTATGCTCTCCCCCTTCCTGAAACACGCATCTGATTTCCGATATCCATGACATCCACAAGCTCGTAATTGTCATCACCGTCCAGCTTTCTTTCCCAGAGAGCCAGAAGTCTTGAAGATACAAGTGTCATCGTCAGATAAATACACATGACGATCGTCGCGGATTCAAAATAGGTATATAAAGCACCAGCCACACTTTTATGAACAAAGAACAGATCCACAATACTGATGACTGACAGGACTGACGTATCCTTGATATTGATGATAAAGTTATTGCCGATCTGCGGAATGATATTCCGAAATGCCTGTGGCAGAATGACCTTGAGCATTGCCTGCACATGTGTCATTCCGATTGCCTTTGCGCCTTCCATCTGTCCCGGATCAACGGAAATAATACCGCCTCTGACGGATTCCGCCATGTAGGCACCGGTATTGATGGAAACAACCAGAAATGCTGCCTGCCACATACCAAGCTGGATATTGCACATCTGTGACAGCCCGAAGTAAATAAAGACTGCCTGCACGATCATCGGTGTACCACGGAAAATCTCCACATAGGCTTTCAGTATCACCTTGACAAGTCCCAGCAGGAGCCGTTTGCCGATCCCATCCCGTTTTTTATCCACAGGTATCGTCTGCACGATACCGACCGCAAAACCGATCACACAGCCGATCGCGGTAGAAACAAGTGCGATCAGCAGCGTTGTGCCCGCTCCTTTCAGATAGGAAATGCCGTAGTTTTGCAAAATATAAACAATACGCTCAAAAAAATTCATTTCGGAAATCATAGTATTTCTCCTTTAAAAACAATTCCTTATTCAGACAATGGCTGGACAGAAATTGCTTCATTCATCATGGAATCAAAATCATCCGCTGTCATTGTGGAAAGAACAGAGTTGATACCATCTAAAAGCTCGGTGTTTCCTTTCTTTACGGAAATGCCGATGTTGATCTCTTCCTCAGAAACCTGGAAGTTGTCATCGGAATCTGTGAAATCAAGAAGCTTCAGATCCGGATAAGCAACAACTGCTGCCTTTGCAGTCGGCATATCTGTCACTACAAGGTCTGTACGTGCGCTTTCCAGTGCAACCAGCATCGCCGGAGCAGATTCCTGTGCAGGCTGGATATTTGCATCCTTGATCTGTGGCAGGCAGACATCATACCATACGGTACCAAGCTGCGAAGTACAGGTTGCACCTGCAAGATCTGCAACACCCTTGGCATCCGCATACTGTCCGTCGCTCTTTACCAGACCTACGATAGAAGCATAGTAATAAGGCTGTGAGAAATCTACCATCTGCAGACGCTCTGATGTGATGGACTGACCTGCAATGACACAGTCAACCGTTCCGGACTGTACAGCCGGTACTAAAGAATCCCAATCCAGTTTGACGATCTGAAGCTCGTAACCAAGAGCATCTGCAATTTTCTTTGCCATCATAACATCATAGCCATATGCATAATCTGAGCTGTCATTGATCTTGACCGCACCGTTGGAATCATCTGCCTGTGTCCAGTTGTACGGTGCATAACCACATTCCATTGCTACTTTTAAAGTTTTCTTTTCTGCACTGCTGTCTTCTGCTGCATCTGTGCTTTCATCTGAAGATGTCTCCTCCGAAACAGCTGCATCTGTACTTTCTGATGCTGCGCTCGTATCTGCCTCTTTGCCGCTTCCGCAGGCTGTCAGCATTGCTGCTGTCATAACAGCTAATAATAAACCAAGTACTTTCTTTTTCATAATTTTCCTCCTTCTTGCGCATGCTATAACGAAGAAAGAGGAAACTCCCCCTTAGGGGAATTTCCTCTTTGAAATTCATTTGTATCTTATGCGCTTTTGTTTCCATAGTGTAGCATATATTGTCTGAAAATACAAGTCCGATCTATTAAAACCCAAAACCATTATGGATAAATTTTCCCTGTTCTGTAAATACATATGGTAAGGTGCGTCTGCCTCCACGTCCATCTTCCGTTTCTGCTTCCTTTAATTTTGCGGTGCCAGATTGGCACCGCAAAATTTTCAGTTCTTCCGCTGTAAGTTGGAAGCAAAAATCTTCAGGAAACCGCTTTGCGTTCCTTTTCACTGCTCGATTTAATGCTTTCGTTTCTACCTGATAAAGCATAGCCAGATCACTGTCCACCATCACTTGCTTATTTCGTACCATATAAATAAGGCTTCCAACATCCGGTGACAAAACTTCAACTACTTGTTTTTCCATAGGTTCTGATTCGTATACTCTCTGACCAGCAATTTTTCCCTTTATCAGTCCTTAATACTCCCAAAATGTATTTTTATTCTACCTTATTTATTGCTTTCTGACTACTATATCTTTCCATCTGTTATTTCATCAGCTTTTCTGCTTCTTTTGCAGAAGTTGCCATACCGCCATATTCCATTCCGTAAAGAGATGCAAAACGTTTCATGGTATAATCGCCTGCTTCCAGCATCCACTTTTCAGGTGCTGCTCCCTGAAACAGGAAGTATAAGGTTCTTCCCGCCAGTTCGCCCTGCTGCACCTTACCATAAAAGCGATCCAGCACATTTCTGACTGCTCCGCAGATATTGTGCCAATATAATGGGGAACCTATTACGATCACATCCGCTTCCTTCATTTTCCCGATCACTTCATCTAACTGGTCGTCTGCAAAATTCTGTCCATAGCAGCCAATTTTATACTCTGTCAGGTTCAGAGTTTCATAATCCTTTCCTTGCAGCATTTTATCTGCCAGTACTTTTGTATTTCCGTTCTTATTCGGGCTTCCGTTGATAAATAAAATTTTCATGTTCTCTACTCCTTTGCTCTCTTTATTCCGTGATATTTAAAGAATCTACCCAGTCCTTTACATCCTGATCGTTTGCAGCCGAACTGAATCTCTGTCCATCCTGCCAGTCACCTGTTCCTGCCATTTCAGCCAGCAGATTTCCACTGTCTCCGATACCTGAAGAAGCTGATGTACAAAACGGGATTACGGTCTTACCTGTAAAATCATTGTCTTTCACAAAATTATTTACAGGCCATGCAGCGATTCCCCACCAGATCGGATATCCGATCAGAACTGTATCATAGTCTTCCCAGTTATCCGGTGTTTCCTGTGTCAGTTCCACGTTTCTGAGGCTTTCATCGTCATGTTCTCTGGATACCCTGCTGTCTTCATTGGACCAGTTCAGGTCATCCCCTGTATATGGCTCCACCGGTGTGATCTCAAACAGATCTGCTCCTGCTGTATCTGCGATCGTCTGCGCAACTGCTGCTGTGCTGCCTGTTGCAGAAAAGAATACAACCAGTGTTTTTCCTTCTGAAGCAATCTGCGCCTCCGTTTCCTGTGCATCTGTCGTATCCGTCACCGCATCTGTGGCATCATCTGTCACTTCTGTAGCATCTGCTACTGTTTCTGTGTCCTGACTTTCTACTGCCGGTGCATCCGCTTCCGCCTGACCGGAAGTACTGCCACAGCCTGTCAATATACCTGTGAGCATGCCCACTGCCAACACCGTACATAACCACTTTTTCATGGTTCCTTACCTGCCTTTCTTACCAGTTTTTCTTTTCTTTTGCACTATCATGGTTCTTTTTTCTTTCTTCCACCATCTTCACGAACCACTCTACCATATTTGGATCCTGATGAGAGAAGAATGCGCTTTCTGCTTTATCCAGCTCTGCGATCTTCTGCATATCGTCCTCTGACAAAGTAAAATCAAAGACGTTAAAGTTCTCTTCCATTCTTTCTATATGTGTGGATTTCGGAATCACTACAACGCCTCTCTGGATATGCCAGCGCAGCATCACCTGTGCAGGTGTTTTTCCATACTTCTTTGCGATCTCTGCAATAACCGGATTATCAAATGTACCGCCTCTGCCTTCACCGAAAGGAGCCCATGCTTCCAACTGGATGTCATACTTGTCCGTCCATTCTTTCATTTCCTTCTGCTGATTGAAAATATGTGTCTCTACCTGATTGATCATCGGTTTGATCCGGTTAAAGGATGCAAAATCAACCATTCTGTCTACATAAAAATTGGAAATACCGATTGCTCTGATCTTACCTGCTTCGTACAGTTCTTCCAGTGCACGATAAGCACCGTATGCATCTGAAAATGGCTGATGTAAAAGTACCAGATCCAGATAATCCGTTTTCAATTTTCTCATGGATTCCAAGACAGATGCTTTTGCCTGCTCGTATCCATAGTGTTCTACCCATACCTTTGTTGTCAGGAAGATCTCTTCTCTCGGAATACCGGATTCTGCGATCGCTTCTCCAACTTCTTCTTCATTAAAATAGCTCTGCGCTGTATCGATCGCTCTGTATCCTACCTTTAAAGCATCCAGAACACATCTTTTGCACTCCTCTTTGATTACCTGATAAACACCATAGCCTAAAATCGGCATTTTTACACCATTGTTCAAAGTTACATATTCCATTGTTTTTTCCTCCTTACTTGCTATTGCTTACTTTTTATGATACGATCGTATCAGCCGGTAGTAGCTACCGGTCAAGTGTTTTTTTTGCGAAAATAATGTGAACTTGGCAGAAACATTCTGCTTCTGATCCTATCACAGAAAGGAGCAATCGCATGTATTCTATGAAAGAAGCCTGCCAGCAGACAGGAATGACTTATGAAAACCTGAAATTTTACTGTAATGAGGGACTTGTTCCGAATGTAAAACGGGACAGCCGCAATTACCGCATCTTTGATGAGCATGATATTAAGTGGATCAACAGCCTGAATTGTCTGAAGGGCTGTGGCATGAGTATCACAGAAATGAAAGAGTACCTTGCGCTTTGCCTGCAGGGTGAAAGTTCTATCCCCAAACGCAAAGTGATTCTCGAAAAGAAAAAAGAAGCCCTGCTTGCTTCTATCGAAGAACTGCAGAAATCAATCGCTTATATAGACTGGAAGCAGAACTTCTATGATGATGTTTTATCGGGCAGGACAGCATACTACAGCAATCTTGTACCGGAGCTTATGAAAGATTCCGAATAAATTGTAAAAAGCGGTTTCCATCAGGAAGCCGCTTTTGCATATTCCGTTAATTTCTGTTTTGCAGCCGGTGTCAGATGCTTCGGCACATGAATCTGTATGACTGCATATTCGTCCCCTTTCCGGGACGGATTTTTCATGGACACGATCCCTTTTCCCTTCAGCCTGATCTTTGTACCGGACTGTGTACCTTCTTTGATCTTACAGCTTACTTTACCGGTCAGTGTCGGTACGATCGCCTCGCCGCCGAGAACCGCTGTTTCAAAAGGAATCTCCACTGTTGTATAGAGATCCGTTCCTTTTCGTTCAAATCCGGGCTTACTCTGCACAGTAACCTCAAGGAGCATATTTCCTGCCTGTCCGCCGTTCTGACCGGGCATTCCTTTTCCACGCAGACGGATCTTCTGTCCGGAATCGATTCCTGCTGGAATGTGTACTTTCAGTGACTGCTGTGATCCGTCCGGCGAGCGGAAACTGATCACTTTATCCGCACCAAGTGCAGCCTCCTCAAAAGTAACATCCACCTTTGCCAGGACATCTTCGCCTTCTCTGCTGCGCCTTGCACGTCCTCTGCCTCCAAAGATGTTTTCTTCCTGATCTGCGCCACCGAAGTGGAAACCGCCAAAGCCTTTTCCCTGTCCGAAAATGCCGTCAAAAATATCATCCAGATCTTCGCCGGTATAATGGAATTCCTGATATCCACCGGGGCCGCCTCCAAAGTGGAAAGAACCACCTGCAAAGCCGGAACCTGCCTGCTGCCCATATCCACCGGCGCCAGTGCCTCCACCTTCTTCAAAAGCCGCATGCCCGAACTGATCGTACAATTTCTTCTTTTCTTTATCACTTAATACATTATAGGCTTCCGTGACTTCCTTAAATTTTTCCTCCGCAGCCGGATTATCCCTATTCATATCCGGATGGTATTTTTTTGCCATTTTTCTGTAGGCTTTTTTTATGGAAGCATCATCTGCATTTCTGTCAATTCCAAGCACTTCATAATAATCACGCTTGCCAGCCATTCTTTTCACCTTCTTTTCCGTTTACTTCTCATCATTCTAAAATACTGATCGGATTTTTCGTTATACATAAACGCCCCGGATCACTCCGGGGCGTTCGTTGTTATCCTTCGATCGCAACGTATTTCTTTTCTTCAACAGATTTTTCCGGTTCTTTCGGAATGAAGAGTTTCAAAATACCATGCTGGAAGGAAGCCTTGATATCATCCTGACTGATTCCTTCCCCTACATAGAAGCTACGTTCACAAGCACCTGCATAACGCTCGCGGCGGATGTATTTGCCGGACTTCTTATCCTTCTCATCCTCATCAAGACCTCTTGCTGCGCTGATGGTCAGATAACCGTTCTCAACGCTTGCTTTGATCTCATCTTTCTTAAATCCCGGAAGATCCATCTCAAGCTCATATCCGTTTTCTACTTCTTTTACATCTGTACTCATCACATTTTTAGCTCTGTGTCCGTACAGCTTTTTCTGCATATCCTTGAACTCCTTATCATCAAACCAAGGATCTGTAAAGAAATCTCCAAACATATCATTTCCAAAAATACTAGGCATCAACATAAGTCATCCATCCTTTCTATTCTTAAAACTATTTGTTTTGATGTCAAATCAGAACCGGAAGCTTTAGGAACTTTTCTTTCTTTTGTTCCCCTTCCTTTGTTCTATAACTGTTATAACACCTAGTATTAGCACTGTCAAGAGGTGAGTGCTAATTTTTTTGTGAAGATTTTGTGAACGCTACGAGCCATGCACATTTACGTGAAAAGCCCTCGTTCAAGCTTGCATGATAAAGAGGGCTTTTACATGAAAATGTATAGGGCGACAGCCCTACAGCGAGGGAATTCGTTCCCGAGCCATGCTTGACGTTTCCTGTCCACCATCATCCGGCCCTTATATTGCTTTTTTGTGCAGTATATGCTACCCTTAGATTTATCTTGTAAAGAGGGAGTTTAATTATAATGAATCATTCAAATGACAAAAAAAGAAGCACTTTTTCCGGGAAAATCGGTTTTGTTCTGTCCGCAGCAGGCGCATCCGTCGGGCTTGGAAACATCTGGCGTTTTCCCTATCTGGCTGCGAAATACGGTGGCGGTATTTTTCTGCTGATCTATATTCTGCTGGCACTCACCTTCGGTTATACGATGATCGTAGCGGAAAGTTCTCTTGGCCGTACGACGCGGCGGAGCCCTGTCGGTGCTTTCCAGTCTTTTGGCAAAACACGCCTTCGCTCCTGTGGCGGCTGGCTCAATGCCATCATCCCACTTCTGATCGTTCCTTATTATTCCGTGATCGGTGGATGGGTCATTAAATATCTGTTCAGTTATCTGACCGGAAGCGGGCAGAAGCTTGCAGAGGACGGTTATTTTTCTTCCTTTATTTCGGATGGTGTATCTACAGAAATCTGTTTTATCCTGTTTGCTTTCTTTACACTTGCGATCATCTTTGCAGGTGTACGCAACGGCATTGAACGCGTCTCCAAATTTATGATGCCTGTACTTGTTATTTTATCTGTCATCATTACGGTTTATTCCGTTACAAGACCCGGAGCACTCAAAGGTGTTTCCTATTTTCTTGTGCCCAATATCCGCAATTTTTCCTGGATGACCGTTGTAACGGCCATGGGACAGATGTTTTATTCTCTTTCTATTTCAATGGGTATTCTGATCACATTTGGTTCTTATATGAAAAAAGACGTCTCTATCGAAGAATCTACAGAGCATGTAGAGATATTTGATACGGCGATCGCCATGATCGCAGGACTGATGATCATTCCTGCGGTATTTGCTTTTTCGGGCGGAGAACCGGATACTCTGCAGGCAGGTCCTTCCCTGATGTTCATTACACTGCCAAAGGTATTTGCCAGCATGGGGTTTGGCTCCGCTGCAGGTGTTTTATTCTTTCTGCTTGTGCTCTTTGCCGCAATCACCAGCTCCATTGCACTGACAGAGAGTGTTGTATCCACTTTTGAAGATGAATTTGGCTGGTCCAGAAAAAAAGGAACCGTTTTACTTGGCATTATCATGCTGCTGCTTGGCAGTCTTTCCTGCCTTGGCTATGGTCCGCTCAGCAGTGTAAAGATCCTTGGCATGCAGTTTCTTGATTTCTTTGATTTTCTGACAAACTCCGTCATGATGCCAATCGCGGCCGTCACAACCTGTCTCTTTATTACAAAGGTTGTCGGGCTGAAACGCATCGAAGAAGAGGTAACAGAAAACGGCGGAAAATTCCGCCGCAAAAAAGTATTTTATGTCATGATCCAGTATCTGTGTCCGATCTTTGCTGTGATCATTTTGATCAGCTCCATTGCCAATGCATTTGGCTGGATCTCCATGTAAGAAAAAAGCTGTGTCCTGTCTTATTCAGAAGGGCGCAGCTTTTTTCTCCGTTTTCTTGTGCTTCTGCGTGGTTTCTGGTGATTTGCTGCCCGGAAGGCATTGATCTCTTCGAGTATGGTCGTATAGTCCCGCTCAAACAATTCCTGACTGATCAACTGCTGCAAAACGGGCGCAGGCACCTTCTCGATGATCTTTTCCCTGACAAATGCTTTGCTGCGCTCTTTATAGGCCGACATCTGTGTCTGCTGCTGAATATGCACAAGCTCAGGCCGCCACAAAAGCTCCAGTTTTTTCTCCATCTCCATTTTAATATTCAGATGCGGTTTCCGCAGTACATAAAAATCGATTTCCTCGTCCACCGGCTCTACCGTGATGATCCCCCAATGCGCCGGTACATGCTCCTCAATGTGCGCTGCATGGGTGGAACCGACCACTACATAATTATAATCGAAATACCTGTCATAGTCCTTTGTCTGCCCGGCAAGTCTTGCATAGGTATCCGCATCACTCTTGATCTCGATCCCCACAACGCCATCGGGCAGCACCATGATAATATCCGCGCGTGATTTTGTAATGCGGATTTCCTCTAAGATCCGCATCTTTCCGTACTGCTGCTCCAGAAAGGAAAACAGCGGTTCTCTGATATCCTTATCGTAAAGTATGATGTTCTCTTGCATATTTTTCCTTTGTAGCCATACCGCCTCTGATGTGACGCTCCGACTTGTTGACGTCAAGCACCTTTCTTGCTTCCCCTGCAAGTGCGTGGTTAATGGCGGGCAACCTTTCTGTTACATCCTTATGTACCGTAGATTTGCTCACGCCGAATGCTTTTGCTGTCTGTCTGACGGTTGCATTGTGCTCCACGATATAATTTGCAATACTGATCGCTCTTTCTTCAATATATTCTTTCAAAGGAAATCCCCTTAAACTTTTTTACAGTTTATGCGTAGGATTTCACAAGTATGTCTCAGATCCGGCTCTTTGGCATCACTTTCCGAAACTGCACAATAAAGTAGGCAATTTCCGCGATCGCAGTCAGCGTCCAGGAGAACGGATACAGCAGATACAAGGATGGGATCGTATGGAAATGGGCAAATATCGTATATACCCAGATGATACGGAATACACAGGAGCCCAGCATGACGATGATCATCGGGCCGATGCTCTTTCCCAGCCCGCGGGAGGCTGCAATGGTGCAATCCATAAAGGCGGAAATGCTGTATGCAAATGCCATGATCTTAATCCGCTCCATGCCCGCATCGATCACCGCACGGTCAGTCGCAAACGCCCGCAGGAAATATCTGCCGCCAAAGAACAGACATGCACCAAGGAAAAGTCCGATCAGGAAGGAGTAAGTCAGTGCTACCAGATAGCTTTTCTTCATCCGTTCCCTGTTGCCTGCGCCGCGGTTCTGGCTCACAAAGCTGGCGCAGCCCGTGTAAAAGGCAGACATGACATTGAAGATGATTGCATCTGCATTCGTTGCTGCTGCATTGCCCGAAACCATGATCGTGTAGAAATAGTTGACACCGCGCTGTACAAATAAGTTAGCCAGTGCAAATATCGCATTCTGCAATCCCGTCGGAATGCCCATGAGTAAAATGCCCTTTGCCACATCCTGATGGAACTGTATTTTGGAAATCTGCAGTCTGCAGACATCCCTGCGTTTTAAAAGATTGCGTATCACAAGCAGCATGGAAACATACTGCGCGATCGCACTTGCAATGGCAACACCCGCCGCTGCCAGATGAAAGCCGATGACAAAGATCAGGTTTAAAATAATATTCAGTACACCGGCGACCGCCAGATAGATCAATGGGCTCTTCGTATCTCCCTTTGCACTCAGCACGCCATTACCGAAGTTGTAAACAGCCATGGCGGGCATACCCAGCGCGTAAATCTTCAGATACAGAACCGCCGCATCGATCAGATCGCTTTTTGTATGCAGTGCCTGCAGCATCGGACGTGCAAACAGAATACAGAAAACACCGATCACAATACCGATCGCCGCACAGATCAAAAATGCTGTATGGATTGTCTTTTCTACCGTTTTATCATCCTTTGCTCCAAGTCCGAGTGCCACCTGTACATTGACACCGCTTCCCATTCCGATCAGAAAGCCGGTAAATAATGTTACAAGTATGGTCGTTGATCCGACTGCCCCCAGTGCTCTGTAATCCGCAAACTGCCCTACAACCGCCACATCGCTTAAATTGAACATAACCTCCAGAAGCTGTGCCAGTACCAGAGGCATACTGAACAGAAATATATTTTTCCACAGGCTTCCCTGTGTCATATCCAATGTCCTCGTCTTTTGCTTTTCCATTTCTTCTTACTTCCACATCATGTGCTAATCCAGCAGCACCATCTTGAGCCATCCGAAAAATTCCCGCAGCATATTATTGGCAAGATATTTTCCCGACGAAGGAGCTGCAATCCCAACTGCCTGCACCAGCCCCTGCCTTTTTGCGATCTGCATGGCACGATATAAATGAAAATTATTTGTGACAACACCCAAAGAAGCACCCTCCGGAATCAGCTTCCTGGAAAACTCCATATTCTGCTGCGTTGTTTTCGACTGATCTTCCAGCAGAATTCTTTCTGCCGCAATCCCATTCTGCACCAGATACCGAGCCATTCCTTCTGCTTCCGTCATCGGCTCATTATAGCCCTGCCCGCCCGAAACAATGCAGATCGTCTCCGGATTTTCCTTTAGATAGCCAATCGCAGTATCCAGTCTGTACTGCAGCACCAAACTCGGTCCGTCTGCATATACCTGCGATCCTAACACAAGCAGATAAGAAAGTCCCTTTTCTCCTTTTTCATGAAAGCTGCCAAGGATCATCCCTTCCACAACAAGGAAAAGGATCACGCCTGCTGCCAGCAGACCTCCAAACACGATGCGCCATATACATGGAAGTCTCTGCAGCACACCTTTTCGCAGCAGGGTTCCCACAATAAGCAGGCAGATACCACCCAGGATCCACAACATAAAAAATGCAGTTCCTGAGCCTGCTGCCCTGACAAAAATACCGTATACGATACAAATGATGGCAAGTATGGAACATACCGCCATCATAATCTTTCCTTTTTTCATATTGTTTGCCTCCATCCGAAATACCAGACCGTTATTTCCCGGTTTCTGTTCCGGCAAGTACAAATTCTACTTCGCCCTTCAAATACAACTCTTTTCGCTTGTCCAATGGGAGCGTATCTGCCATCGTATAATCCAGCTGCCATGCAAAATCACCCGGCTCACTGACTTCTTCCTGCTCTTTGGATGCCATATTCCATTCTTTTCTGCGTTTTTCCGCTTCTTTCCTTGTAATAAGCTCCCGCAGCTGCACCTCATGATTTTCCACCGGTATGTAGGCCACTTTATCCTTCCGGTAAACACTGCGCAGCACATAATATCCGAGCTCCTGTTTATTTTTTGTTGCAAGACGGGCAATGTCTTCTATAAAACATACACCCATCTCTTCATCATAGATATAAGTCTTTTTTTCAAACATCTATTTCCCTCTGTTATGTAACAAACTCTCTGATTCCCGCGTCTTCCGTATCCCATTTTCCACTCTACGATACGCGTCTGACTGATAAAATGGTACGATAGGTCGCATAACCATATGTAATGCCGGTTCTTTCCGTGCTGGCATGTACAATCTGTCCATTCCCCAGATATAAAGCAACATGTCCTGCATAGCAGATGATATCACCCGGCTGTGCATTGGCATAAGAGACTTCTGTTCCACAGCTTCTCTGGCTGTAGGAATCACGCGGCAGCGAAATACCGAAGTGCGCATAAACAGCCTGCGTAAAACCGGAGCAGTCTGTTCCGTTTGTCAGGGAAGTACCACCGAACTTATACGGATTGCCAACGAAATTGCACGCATAATTTGCAGCCTGCTGCCCGACACCGGAGCCCCCGGTCACAGCTCCCGCACCTGCATTCATGCTGTCTGTTCCCTTGCCGGTATCTACCGTTCCCGGATCTGTCGTCTGCGCATCATCACCTGTATCCACCTGCGCAGGGTTGTCCCCTGTGGTCTGCTGCGCTCCGTTTCCTGTATCTATCGTCTGTGTCTGGTTTGCCTGCTGCTGTTGTTTTCTTTCCTGTTCCTGTTTCTTTCTTGCTTCTTCTTCCTTTTTCTTCTTTGCAGCAGCCTCTTCCTCCAGCTTTTTGATCTGTGCTGTCTGGTCTTCCAGCTGCTGCTTGTAAGAAGCAGCTTTTTTCTTAGCAGATGCAAGCTGTGCATCAAAATCTGCTACCGTCTTTTTCTGCTCATCCACCAGTGTCTGCAATGCAGCTTCTTCCTGCTGCAGTTCATAATTGGATGCTTCCAGATCTGCTTCTTCATCCTCCAGTCTGCCTTTCAGCTCCGCTACCTGATTTTTGCTTTCCACATAACCGGCCAAAAGCTGCTTATCGTATTCATACAAACTTTCAATGTAATCTGCCTTGTTTACCATATCCGCATAATTTTGGGATTCCAAAAGCACCTGCAGATAAGCACTGTCTCCCTGCTCATACATAAACTGGATCCGTTTTTTCATGGAAGCATACTGATCCTCTTCTTTTTTCCGGGCATCCTCATAATCTTTTTTTGCCTGCTCGATCTCTTTTTCCTTCACTGCGATCTCATCCTGACAGATATCAATACTGGTCAGGATGTCCACAAGCTGATCGCTGAGCTGATCCAGTTCCTCCTGCGCCTGCGCCTGATCGCTCTGGATCGCCGTGATCTGCTGGTTCACACTGTTCAGATTATTCTGGGTCTTCTGTTGTTCTTTTTTTACACCCGAAATAGTAGTTGCCCTGACGGGAACTACTATTTCCATAAGCATTATAAAACTAAGCAGGATACAGCATACTCTCTTTTGCATCTTTTCACCAATTTTCTATGAATATTTATTCTTCTGTTTCAGCTTCAATCTCCGTTCCAGCGATATCTGTCACTGCAGCATCTTCTCCCGAAACGCTTTCTTCTTCCTGCAGTTCTTCTTCCACATCTTCCTCTGCGGTATCCGCTGCTGCAGAATCCGTCTCTGTAATGGAGATCGGATCATTTTCCACAATCGTAACCTGATTGATCAGATATTCGTTTACCTTGTCGGAAAGTACATAATCATAATAAGCACCCTGTCCGATGGCAGAAAGAAGTGCATCCGCAGAATCATATCCGTAATCACTGTATTCTGTTTCAGCCGCTGCCTTGACATCATCATCTGAAAGACTGATGCCAGCCTTCTTTGCGATCGCTGCGATCGCAAGCTTCTCTTTTGCGGATTCTGCAGCAGATTCCGCTGTCTGTTTTTCGTATTCTTCTTCTGTCAGCCCCATATAATTTGTAATAAAGGTTGCCAGATCTACCTTATAATAATCTGCATAGGACTGTGCATTTGCAGCAATACGTGTCTTGATATCATCCACAAGCTCCTGCGGTGCATCGGATACTTCACAGGTCGCATAAACCGCATTCCATACAGCACTCTTCTTTGCGTCACTGTTTTTTTCATCACAGGCGTTTTTCAGATAGTCTTCCACATTCTGTCTGTAGGCATCAACCGTATCATATCCCAGATTCAGGCTTGCGATCAGTGCATCATTGATCTCCGGCAGCTTTCCTTCGTCAATGGAATTGATCTTTACTTCAAAAACGACTGCAGCGCCTGCCAGATCCGCATTGGAATAGTTTTCCGGGAATGTCAGATCCAGATTCACTGTTTCTCCTACCGCATGTCCGATCAGTCCGTCTTCAAATCCATCGATAAATCTGCCGGAACCAATCTTCAGATGTGCCCCCTGTGCTGTACCGCCGTCAAAAGCAACCCCATCCTTTGTTCCCGTATAGTCGATGTTGACTGTATCTCCTGTTTCTACGGTCTGCTTGTCTGTTGCTGTGTAGTCATAAGCATCCATATACTCCACATAGTAATTGATCTCTTTGTCAAACTGGGCATCCACATCTGCATCGGTGTAAGTGTAAACATCTGTATTAACCGTAATACCTTCATAATCACCAAGCTTCACATAATCATCCGGATCATAGTCCTTTGTAGAAATGATTCCGTTTCCGGAAACCTCCGTTGTATCCTGACTCTGTCCTTCTTCCTTAGAAGAACCACAGGCGGTCAAAGCTGTCACCATACAGGCTGCCAGCATGAGTGTTAAGATTTTCTTTTTCATAATTTTTCTCCTTTTCTGCACTACGCAGTTATTATTTTATCACATTTTGAGAATCGGGGAAACTCTACACCAAAAATTCATAAAGAATTCATATCTTGCACGGGGCTATTGCGCTGAAAGCAAAAGAATGTTACAATATTTTCTAGTTTTTAGCACCCTAAGGAGGATAAGATGAGCACATTTAGTATTGTACTTCTGGTCATTCTTGCGGTTCTGATCATAGTCATCGCTGTTCTCTATTTTCTGGGCAAAAAGGCGCAGAAAAAACAGGCAGCGCAGCAGGAGCAGATGGAAGCTGCCAAGCAGACCGTTTCCATGCTGATCATTGATAAGAAGCGTATGAAGATTAAAGATTCAGGGCTCCCACAGATGGTGATCGATCAGACCCCCAAGCTTATGCGCGGCTCCAAACTGCCGATCGTAAAAGCCAAGATTGGTCCACAGATCATGTCACTTGTATGTGATGAAAAGATTTTCGACAAGGTTCCGGTCAAGAAAGAGGTAAAAGCATCAGTCAGCGGTATTTACATTCTTGATGTGAAAGGACTCCGTGGAAACAAGCAGGCTGAGCCACCGAAGAAGCAGGGCGTATTCAAACGTGCCTGGGCCAAGGCAAAAGAAAAAGCCGGCGTGAAACCGGTGAAATAAAAAAGTTAAAATAAATGGGATATATGATATCATATATCCCATTTATCTTTTCATGTTCAATTTGAATTAAGCGTTTACTAAATCCTTTAAAGCCTTGCCAGCTTTGAACTTAGGAGCTTTAGAAGCAGCGATCTTCATAACTTCACCGCTCTGAGGATTTCTTCCTTCTCTTGCAGCTCTTTCAGATACTTCGAAAGTACCGAAACCAACTAACTGAACCTTTCCACCATTCTTTAATTCGTCAGAAACAACATCTGTGAATGCCTTTAAAGCTGCTTCTGCGTCTTTCTTAGATAATCCAGCCTGTTCAGCCATAGCTGCTACTAATTCTGCTTTGTTCATTTGAACTCCTCCTCTTACTGAGTATTGTTTTTTGTTTCATTTGACTTTTCTCTCAGAAAATGCCTAATACTATTTATATCCTTTTTTATATTCTTTGTCAAGGCGAAAATGCCCTTTTTCAGCCATTTCCAAAGATTTTACAAGCTGAGGAGCCGGTCAAGTATCCGCACCAGTTTTTTCCTCCGTTTTTTGCGGCGCGGATCCTCCTGATACGTCATATGTTGTTTTTCCCATGCCTTGATCTGCCCCCACTCCTTCAAAGGCTGTCCGTCCGATGCGGTGACTGTCTCACCAAACACATGCGGATGACGGCGTATCATTTTCCGGCTGATATCCTCCACCACATCTTCGACCGTAAAATATCCTTCTTCTTCTGCCAGCCTGGACTGCAGCATCACCTGCAGAAGCAGATCTCCCAATTCTTCCCGCAGTCCGTCCGGATTCTGCTCCCTTTCCAGAAGCCCGATCGCATCTACTGTTTCTGCCGCTTCCTCCAGTACACAGATCCGCATACTGCCATGTGTCTGCTTCCTGTCCCATGGGCAGCCATCCTCCGAACGGAGTGCTGCCACGATCTCCTTAAGATCCTCAAAATCTCTTTTTCCCTTATCTAAATAGTCCGGTCGTTCCTTCAGCATATCCTTCTCCTTTTTCGCCATGCATGCTCCGTTCTCATTGCATACCCGCCAGTGCAGCCTCCGCCGCAGCTGCTGATGCATCTATCGCCGCAGTGGATGACTCCAGCTCAGAGAAAGAATAGTGTACATCCTTCTCACTGTCATCCACCTGCAGGGAATAGCTTCTGGTGATATAACCGCTTTTCCGGATGGATACCGTATAAGAACCACTCTTTTTATCAAAGCTGGTCGGAATCAGGCCGATGTATTTACCGTCCACATACAGCTCTCCGCCCTGTGGTGCATCAATATAAACCTGATAGCCGCTGCTGCTTGCGGTAACGGTATTACTGCTGACAGAAGAGGCATCTGTATCATCGGATCCTGCTTCCATCTCGATATTGATATTTGCCATTTCGTCTCCGACCTTGATGTATTGCGTGATCGTCTTATAGCCCTCTGCTTTGCAGGTCATCTGGTGGATCCCATACGGCAGATATACGACTTCGCTGTAATCCGTATCCGTTCCGTCGATCGTCAGATATGCCGATGACGGAGAAATGGTAAATACGATCCCGCCCTTTTTATTCTCTTCTACCTGGGCAAGATCCGATACATCAACCTGCACTTCTTCATTTGCCTGTACTTCCACCTGCTTTGTTCCCACATTACTGCCATGGGAGATCAACATATCATAACTGCCCTCCGGGATGACCAGCAGCATGTCCTTTTCCACTTTTTTAATGATGGATTGTCCAAATTCCACCCATCCGCCTTCAAAAGCTTCTGCCCCAAGCAGTCTGACATAACCGTGACCGTTTGTGATCACAATACTTTCTATGCTATGGTCAACACGTGTTACTCGCAGCGTATCCACAGTATTGATATCCATCAGCGTCAGAACCTTTCCCTGCGATAACACCGCGCAGCCATCGGGAAGTGTATATTGCTCACCGCCGATCTCCATAGTATGTGCTGCATGATTGATACTGAAATTCCTGACCTGCTCTGTCACCGCTGCTGTATCATCCAGCCAGATATTTTTGCACTTTTTAGTATCCTTCTGAAACGTAACCTGTACCAGATCACCGCTCTGCAGCTGTCCTGCGACAAGTTCCTCTCCATGCCGGCTCTTGATCCCTGTTGCATGATCATAGCTGAGCGTATAGCTCTTTTGTACCGTACTGTTCCAGAAGGTGATATAGCCGCCTTCCTGATCCACTTTTTCTACCACCGCCGTATCCAGACTGTCTGCCAGATCTGCATAAGCATTATCCGCACTGACAGCCTCCGTTGTCACCTGCTCTGTTGTTCCTGTCTGCGTAGCTGCATTTCCACAGCCGCAAAGCAAGAAAAGCAGCAGGATACTTGCTGCTTTTTGTATTTTTTTCATCGCTTGTTCCTCTTGCATTCTGATACTGTTTATATTCCATGTCATGCGCAGCTCCACACGACGCACTTCTCTGTCTGTGTCTGCGCGATTACAGTATAGCACATTTTATCTGCACCTTTCCAGCCATTTGTTCAGGAACAGCTGCCTTTCCTCCTCCCGTTGTTCAAAGGTAACCAGTTTTTCCTTCTGTCTGTGCGGCGGAAGTGATTTTCTTCTGTTCAGATACCCATTGGCAACTTTCCAGAATTTTTCAGGATAGAGAAATCTTGCATACAAATAACAATATTCCGCATGCTCCACCGGCGTTATTGCCGCATAAGATTCTATCATTTGATCCGCCAGCGCTACTGACCAATGATTTTTCTCCAATATCTTCCGCATAAAGAAATACACATCTTTCATCTGCAGATGTGCTCCCAGCTTTTCAAAATTGCGGAAAGTCATTACTTTTCCCTGCAGCATGATAATATTATGCTGGTTCATGTCCCCATGCACATACATTTCTTCCGTCAGTTGTTTCCGTTCCAAAGCCTGCTGACATGCTGCATCCAGAAAAGACTGCGCCAGCTTGGTCTGCTGCCAGTAACGCTCGTAAGCCCGCAAAAACATAAGTGTAAATTCATCCTTTCTGGAAAGACGCCGCATGAAATTACGCGCTCTTACAAGCTCCGCATCTTTGCGTTTAAAATCATCCAGGAGCCGGTCAGCCTGATAGGGCTGCTGGGTCTGCAAATGCCGCATAGCCATATGCAGCTTTGCCATACACTGCATGGCTTCTATGCACTGCCGCTCCTGCAAAACATTACATTCAAATCCATCCAGATATTGTTTTGCAATGTAATTCTGCCCCTCATAATCGCTGCAGTATAGCTCTCCCTCCGTGGTTGGCAGAATATGATCCAGCTTTCCGTCAAATTTCTGCGCGATCTGTTCCATCTTTTCACGTACAAAAAGAAGACGATCCACAGATCCCGCATACTCCGTCAATGCAATCTCGCCATGTGGCGTTGTCGCAATGAGCATGCCCCGTCCCTTTCTCGTCTTCTCTATTTCCAGATCATATTTTTCAAATAATGTAACCGCTCTGTCGTTCACGCTTTTTCCCTCCATAAGACGATGCTGTGCATCTGCCCTTACCTATCTTATGAAGGCGGTATTTAAAAAATGCCCTTTGAAACAATATCCAGCAGTTTTTCTTTCGTATTGAGCTGCGGCTCTTCCAGTACCCTGTCCAAAAGGTCCGAAAGTGTCTGCCCGACCGCAGGCCCCGGCGTAATACCGGCGGCGATCAGATCCTTGCCGGATACGGCAAGCTGTTTTAAAGAAAAGCAGTTGTCCGCCGCCTTGATCTCTTCATAAACCTCTCGCAGCCTGACAAGCTCCTCCAGTTTTTCTTCTCTCCGGCAGGTGCTCTGTGCCATGACATCCGCATGCTTTACTTCCAGTAAGCGCAGGAAGATCTCCTCTCCGAGATCACAAAGGGCTCTTCTGACATATTTTGCCTGCGGTATGATCTTTCTGTCATGATTTTTTACAAGCTTCGTTACTTTCCCGATCGTGTCATTATCAAATTTCAGTCGCTGCAGGATCTCCTTTGCCATTTTTGCGGATAGCTCCGCATGACCGTGGAAATGATCAATCCCTTCCGCATCTGTTGTCTTTTTAGCGGGTTTTCCCATATCATGAAACAGCATCGTAAGGCGCAGTACCTTATCCGCCGGTACTTCTTCCATGGCACGTATCGTATGCATCCCTACAGAATAAAGGTGATGTGGGTTATTCTGCTCCGTCTCCATCATCCTGTCAAATTCGGGCAGGATCACCTTTGTAATACCTGTTTCATACAGTATCTTCATATGCCCCGGATGGTCACTGACAAGCAGCTTGACAAGCTCCACCTGGATCCGTTCCGCACTGATCTTTGTCAGCGTATCTGACAGGCGGCGCATTGCAGCTTCTGTCTCTTCCTCGATCGTATAGCCCAGCTGCGCTGCAAACCGGACTGCCCGCATGATCCTGAGCGCATCCTCCGAAAAACGCTTCTCCGGTTCTCCGACTGCGCGGATCACACCTTTTTGCAGATCCTGCTGCCCTTCAAAGGCATCCACCAATCCCCTGCTGTCATTATACGCCATGGCATTGATCGTAAAATCACGTCTTTTCAGATCTTCGATCAGACTCGGAGTAAATACCACCTGCTTCGGATGTCTGCCGTCCTCATATTCGCCGTCGATCCGATAAGTTGTCACCTCATAACCGACATGGTGACACATGACCGTAACCGTCCCATGCTTGATCCCTGTATCGATCGTATGTGGAAAAAGCGCCTTTACCTGCTCCGGTAATGCGCTTGTCGTAATATCCCAGTCATTGGGTGTTCTCGAAAGCAGGCTGTCTCTGATACAGCCGCCTACAGCGAATGCTTCAAATCCTGCTTTTTCAATTTTATGGATAATAAATGCCACATCCTGTGGTAATGCAATCATATGCTTTCCTTTTCTATAATTCCAGTGTATGTCCGTTCTCCTTCAGCCACTTTCGCTGCTGTTTATAATCGGGCATCAGCGATTCCACAAGTGCCCAGAACCGCGGTGAATGGTTCATCTCCCTGAGGTGACAGATTTCATGCACCACGACATAATCAAGCACCTTCGGCGGTGCCAGCATCAGCTTCCAGTTAAAAGACAACGTCTTATTGGATGAACAGCTTCCCCACCTTGTTTTCTGACCGGCAATACGGATCCTGTCATAGGAAACGCCCAGAAGATAAGCATAATACGCAGCTCTTTTGGGAAAATACTCTTTTGCCGCTTCTCTGTAACGTTTTTCCAGTGCGCTTCTCTGCTCCGGCGTATAACATTTGTCTCTTTGCGCCTCTTTTTTCTGCGCTTCCTCAAGTCTTTGCCGCTGCATCAGCACCTTTTCGATGATCCAGCCACGTTTTTCTTCTGCCATTCGGGCTGCATCCCTTACCCTTCCCGAAAGTGGCAGATGCAGCATCACTTCGCCCGTCGCTTCTATCGAAATACCATAGCTTCTGCGGTCAGACCATTTCAGCGTACACACGATATCTTCCTTGTGCGGATATGGCTCACGCAAGTGATAATGCAGTGTATATGTCTGTTTCAGATCCTTCATGTTTTACCATCTCCCGACTTATACGCACTTTACGCAAATGCCGTTACCTCATTCCTTTTGCTTGGCATATCATGTCATTTTTGGGGCGGGTTACTTTGCGCCCGTGCACGCTTGTACATCTCATCATACTGCCTGTACATTTTCTGGACGCCGTTCTCCAGCAGATAATAATGCATGATGTATGGAACAAGCAATACAAGCAGTGCAATAAACAAGACCACAAGCCCCGGCTGAAACGCAAATACCAATGCAAAAAAAGTAGCAAATGCTAACAGTGCAAAGGTCAGTGTCACCAGAAGGTGCACAAGCCGCTCATGCATAAAGAAAGTTAGCTGCAGCTTATGCTCCTCCATGATCCTTTCATAATCTTCTTCATTTTTGCCTGCATCATCCGCTAAAAGCTGATCAATGTAAGCCATATAAGTTAAAATCCGCTCTTTCACAAAACCGCCTCCCGACCGAATACCACGCGATGTATGCTATGATCCACCCTGCAGCACAAAGGTATGCCCTCCCGCATTCCATCATTATTTTACAAGTCGTGCTGTTTCTCTTGCAATAGCAAGCTCTTCATCCGTCGGTACAACATATACCTTTGTTGTGCTGTCCGGTGTAGAGATCTCTACTTCTTCGCCACGCTTCTTGTTTGCTTCTGCATTTATAGTTACCCCAAGATAACCTAAGTAGCTGCAGACCTCAGCTCTGGCATCCACATTGTTTTCACCGACACCGGCTGTAAAAGCGATCACATCAACACCGTTCATGGCTGCTGCATAAGCACCTACATATTTTGCGACATGATATGCCCATGTCTTCAGTGCGATATCTGCCTTTTCATTGCCATCTGCTGCTGCCTGTGCCAGATCACGGAAATCGCTTGAAACACCGCCTGACAGACCAAGTACACCTGACTTCTTATTACAGATGTTAATGATCTCATCGGCTGTTTTTCCTTCTTTATCTGCCAGAAAGCTTACGATCGCCGGATCAATGTCACCACTTCTTGTACCCATGATCAGACCTTCAAGTGGTGTCAGTCCCATGGAAGTATCCACACATTTTCCGTTCTTTACTGCTGAAACAGATGCACCATTTCCCAGATGGCAAACGATGATCTTCAGATCTTCGCGTTTTCTGCCCATGATCTCTGCCACACGGTTGCTGACAAAATCATGGCTTGTACCATGGAAGCCATAGCGTCTTACTTTGTATTTTTCATAATATTCATATGGAAGACCGTATAAATAGGCTTTCTTAGGCATTGTCTGGTGGAAAGCAGTATCAAAAACCGCTACCATCGGTACATCCGGCATAATTTCCCTGCAGGAATTAATACCGATCAGGTTTGCCGGATTGTGGAGCGGTGCCAGATCATTACAGTCCTCAATGGCTTTCATGACCTCTTCATCGATCACAACACTGCTTGCAAACTTCTCACCGCCATGTACAATACGGTGTCCGACTGCATCGATCTCTGCCAGCGATTTTACGACGCCAACCTTTTCATCTGTCAGCTTTTCAATGACTGCCGCAACTGCCTGTGTATGTGTCGGCATTGCGATCTCAGTCTTTACTTTCTCTCCGCCCTTCGGCTGATGTGTAATACAGCTTCCGTCAATTCCGATTCGCTCACAAAGTCCTTTTGCAAGCACTTCTTCGCTTTCGCTGTTGATGAGCTGATATTTCAGTGATGAGCTGCCACAGTTGATGACTAAAATGTTCATTTTTCTATCTCCCTTTTGTTTTAGTATGCACGTCCCCAGTAAACCATCTTTGTAGCAGGTTTGCCGCAGCATACGCAGGTATCTGCAATATGTTCCTGCTCAAATGGCATACAACGGCTTGTTACACTCAGTTTTTCCTTGATCGCATCTTCACATGCCTGATCGCCGCACCACATAGCTTTTACAAAACCGGATTTTTCTGCAAAGAGTTTTTCAAACTCTTCCATATTTTTAGCGGTATAAGTATGTGCATCACGATGTGCTCTTGCATGCTCCAGCATATCCTTCTGGATCTGTTCAAGCAGCTCTGCAACCTTTGTTTCCAGATCATCTAAAGAGCACTCGATCTTTTCTCTTGTATCACGGCGGACCAGAACACACTTGTTTGCTTCCATATCCTTTGGGCCGATCTCAACACGAACCGGAATACCTCTCATTTCACATTCAGCAAATTTCCAGCCCGGGCTCTTATCTGTATCATCTACTTTCACACGGAAGTTGGATTTCAGACGGTCACGCAGTTCATATGCCTTATCCAGGACACCTTCTGCCTGCTGGCGGATTGGAATGATACAAACCTGTGTCGGAGCAACTCTCGGTGGAAGCACCAGTCCGTTGTCATCTCCATGTACCATGATGATCGCGCCGATCAGTCTTGTTGTCATACCCCAGGATGTCTGATGTACATACTGAAGCTGGTTATTTTTATCTGTATACTGGATACCAAAGGCTCTTGCAAATCCATCGCCAAAATTGTGGCTTGTTCCGGACTGCAGTGCTTTTCCGTCATGCATCAGTGCTTCAATTGTATATGTGGCTGTTGCACCGGCAAATTTTTCCTTATCTGTCTTACGTCCCTTAATGACCGGAATTGCCAGTACCTGCTCACAAAAGTCTGCATATACATTCAGCATCTGGATTGTTCTTGCTTCTGCTTCTTCCTCTGTAGCATGAGCGGTATGACCTTCCTGCCATAAGAACTCACGGCTTCTCAGGAACGGTCTTGTCTCTTTCTCCCAACGTACAACGGAACACCACTGGTTATATACCTTTGGCAGATCACGATAAGAATGGATCTCATTTTTATAAAAATCACAAAATAAGGTTTCGGATGTCGGTCTGACGCACAGTCTTTCCTGCAGTGGCTGCAGTCCGCCATGGGTTACCCATGCAACTTCCGGTGCAAAGCCTTCTACATGATCCTTTTCCTTCTGTAATAAGCTCTCCGGAATAAACATCGGAAGATATACATTTTCTACACCTGTTTCCTTGAATTTTGCATCCAGCTGGCTCTGGATCAGCTCCCAGATCGCATAACCTGCCGGTTTGATCACCATACATCCTTTTACGCTTGTGTAGTCGATCAGCTCTGCTTTCTTTACTACATCTGTGTACCACTGCGCGAAATCCACATCCATCGCAGTGATCGCTTCTACCATTTTCTTGTCTGCCATTTTTCTTTTCCTTTCTTATTACCACTTTTCAGCTTTTTTCCAAAATCAAATGTCAGCTCCGCTGCCGCTTGATTTCCTTCCTCGCTACAAAAGGGTGGTACGCCTCTTCCGTCCCATAGGGACCGGAATTCCGGCGGTACCACCCCACTTAGTGTCTGACACTCTGCTTTTTTACCCATAACGCCGGGCTGCGCCTGCTTTCACAGGAAGCTCCAAGGCAGGTTCCGCTCTGCTGCGTAAGGATCTCTCACCAATGATCCTCTCTCTTTGACGTGCGCTGACCGTACTAATCCTCTTCTCAGCCTGATTAAATCTTTATTTCTCCTGCACTTTGCAGAACAATTCTAAACTGATTTTAGGAAACTGGACGAACTTTGTCAAGTGCTGGCTTTACATTTTTCATAAACACTCCAAGCAGTACCCAGTACAGTGGTGCCAGAACAACCATGGAATCATTGGTAATTCCGGTTAAAAGATAAAAGATAATAAGGCACTCTATCCCATCTACATAGGTATGATCTTTTTGCTTCTCCCCGTCTTTTTTTAAATTCCTGTATCGATCCCTTCTGTATTTTATACCAGATCCTATTGGCAGGCACAAGAAAAATACAAGTGATAACACACCCGTCTGCACGGCAATCTGCAAATACATGCAATGTGGTTTTGTTATAATTTCAGAGAAAAAACCATATCCCTGTGCTGCCCTTGCTACATAATCGTTTTGCGGGAACTGCAGCATAAATGTATCCGGTCCACTTCCGACCAAAATCTTATTTTTCAGAAGCGGTATTGTCCTGCTCCATATGTATCCTCGATCTGTAAACCAATGCTCTTTCCCTTTAAAACCTACGGAGGGAGCACTTATCACCTCATCCGGTTTTCCCCATATATTAATATATGTATACTGGTCATCTACCACATCCGTAAAAAGCCACCGTATATCATTATGAAAAACTGCCATATAAGGAACCCCATCTTTATAATAGCACTGCAGATAAATATCCTGTCCTTCCATTGTTTCAGGCCAACAGATCTGTCTCTTTTCATCTGATACAAGTTCAAGTTCCGAACCATCTTTGGCAAAAACGTGTGGATATAACGACTTACCCTCTTTTTCCATGCAAAGCGCATATGGTTCTCCATCCCAGATGATAGAAATGTGATCCTTGAGCACCCGGATATCGGTCAATTTATCTGTTTTTTCCTGCAAATCAAGAGATTCTGTTATTCTTTGTATTGTGTGCACACCAAAAACACTATCATAAATAAAGTATCCACATCCAATTACAGCACTTGCAGCCAGTAAATATAATACTTGTTTTCTTTGCTTCCGGAATAAAGCTTCTGCTGCGCACCAGATCATTACCGCAAGCATACACAAAATTGCACTTTTGGATCCGCTTCCTATCAGACATATTAACGAAAGCACCGACGCTACCGCTGCATAAATACGTTTTTTCCCATCCCATTTCACAAACAGAAAAATCCCCAGCAACAGGATCATTGCAAAATAAATGCCTGCATAATTGGAATTGTACAAAGTCCCACTTACACGCTGGTAACTCTCGCCCATGAATCCAAACACCATATGCCCGGCCAGTTCTTTATACTGCTGACCCACAATTATGTTTCGGAACAGGGATGTGCTTAATATTTCTCCGCCTAAAATCTCTGCTATACCAAATACACTTTGCAATATCCCTGCAGTCAGCATTGTCATACAGATACATTCCATATCCTTCTCACTTTGAACAACGATATAACTGTATATTGCCACAATCACATAAGCAAGCAGTATCCACATTCCCTCATACTGCTCTATCATACCGCGCAGAGCAATATCCTTTGATTTTGAAAAGATTGTAGATAAAATAACAGCGATTCCATAACCGCAAAGAGGAAGCAGGTATTTTACATTACCTGCTTTCTCATTACGTATCAAAATACGATCTATGATATTCAAAATCATGATAACCGCTATAACGAAAAGTACAACATTTTTTCCGTACAGGAAAAAGTCCGCTCTCCTGTTCATACTCTCCGGAAGCCATGAAAGATCCCCCAGGCTCGTATTTCTTATATGAAGCTTTACTATAAACGGAAGCAACAGGATTACCCCCATGATTGGGAGTAAATCCTTGTTCCATGTTTTTTGTTTCTTTTGTTTCTTCATTTTAAATTGCTTTTACTTTCAGTTTGATTCCTTTTTTCTTGAAAAGCTGTTTATATTTCTTTACTAACTTTTTGGGTACCTTGATCACACATTTTTTATTGACACCCTTAAAAGCAGACTTATCAATTTTCGGAACCTTGGTGCTCTTAATTGTAACTGTCTTCAGATCCTTACAATTCTTAAATGCATTTTTTCCAATTGATTTCGTCGATTTTCCGATTGCTACGGTTTTCAGCTTCTTACAGCCTTCAAATGCACTGCTGCCAATTTTTTCGATTGTTGCAGGCATCTTGACTGTCGTAACCTTCTTATTATTTTTGAAGCTCTTTGGTGCAACACTTGTTACTTCATATTTCACACCATTGCTTGTTACCGTTGCAGGAATGGTAACTGTCTTTTTCTTCTTTTCCGCCTTTGTCTGTCCTGCATATTCTACAGACGGACTTTCACTGTTTGCATCTGTTACTTTGTACTTACCGGTTCCTTTTTCTGCCTGTACTACTGTACCCTTCTTCTCAGGCTGGACGACCGGAGCCTGTGATGGCTTTGGAGTCTCTGTCGGCGCCGGGGACGGTTTCACCGCAGCTGCTTTTACAGTAACAGTCATCTTCTGCATCGCATTACCATCTGCCGACTTACAGATCACATCTGCTTTTCCGGCCTTTACCGCTTCCACTGCTCCGTTTGCAGATACCTTCAATACAGAAGAATCGGAAGAAGAAAATTCTACTTTCGCATTCGTTGCTGTATATTTATTTAATGTATCAATTGCAGCCGTCATCGTTGTCTTTTGTCCAACTGTTAAAGCTGTTGCTCCATTCAGTGTTATTTTCTGGACATATACGGTTTCCGGAACACTCTTTACCAGGATGATTGCATCACTATCGGCAAAAGTGTCTGTCATATTTTTCTTTTTGGGTGATTTTGTGGTCAGATTATTATCTGTCAGTGTATAAACATCTGTTATTTTGTAAAAACGTTTGCCACTGTTTAATGCCGCAATACGGTCTGCTACCTTATCTCCCTCCTGAAATTCAACACACTCCTGATCATATCTTCCATACCAGTCATCTTTATCCATCCAGCTTACATTATACCCGGCATCGCTTAACAGCCATGCATCATTTTTATTTTTAAATTCCGTTGCATCTATATGATAAATGTGCGTCGAATCAGAGTAGATTTCTCCACGTAAAGGATCCCACTCATCATCCCACTCTGCAGACACACTGATCGTACCGCCCGATGCAATAAATGCCATATACCGGTCATAATCCAAAACAGGACTCTCCTTGTATTTCTCCATTGTAATCGTATAGCTCTGATCCTGCAAAACATCAAGACTTATATCTTGTCCCTGCCTCATATAATAGCGTGCGATATATTCATACTGTCCATTCTCTAATTCCTGTTCATAATACACTTTATAGCCTGACAGCTCAATCAACTCAGAATTCCAGGGCTTCTTTGTCCGGATTCTGTAAAGATATCTGCCATCTTCCGGTGCAGTAAAGGAATAGGTCTGCGCATTGCCTGCCACCTCCTGCGTATGTGGGATTCCCAACGAAAGAGTAACATTATCACAGGAGACTTTCCGGATCTCCAAGGTTACATCTGAACGCTCCTCGGATAAATTGGCGATTGCTTCTATATAAGGACTTCTTTTCTGAAGTGCTTTCCCCCGTATGTGGACATAAGTTCCTTTATCTGTAACTTTTAATTTTTTGGCATATTTATTCTTTATATGCCAGACAAGTCTGATATTTTCCCCATCTTTTACCTTGAGATAGTAGATGCCTTCCTCTGCAAACGGATTGTCATAGATACAGTTTTGGGAAATGCTCAGTTTATTTTCCCCTTCCTGTAGCTGATCTCCCTTTGCTGTAGGCTGTAACGTGATCTCAACTTTTCTGTCCTCGCATGCGTAGAAAGAGAAGAAATAATTTGTTTCTGCAGTCATATACATGCTATAAACACTGTATTCACCATTTGTCCATCTCTTAACGTCCATCCCGTATAATGTCTGATCTTCTTCTCGATAGTTTTCTACTTCTATTACATCATCATCAGGCATATACATGCTATAATAGCCGGTCTGATCCGGGGTAAATTTTACCCATGTTTTTTCGCTGCTCAGATGCATCGTCATCTTATTCTCTGACGCTTTTACTTCCTTTTTGATAAACTGCAGGTCATTCCCCGGATTATAAATGACATATTCTCTTTCGCCGGCATCGAGCGTAATCCACGATGACATTTTCTGCAATGCGTTTCCTGCTTTTGCTATATAAACATCTGCGTCATCCGCAATTTCAAATAATGTCTTTTCTGTAAAATTTGTTTTCAAATGTACAAATTTTTGTTCCGCAGAGATGGAAAATGATGCTGCATCCGCATCCTCTACAGAAACATCTTCAGCACGGGATAACGTAACTGTCAGCTCTTCTGTATCAGAATTGCTTAATTGAATCTGATATTTCCAGTCTTTCTCAAAATAATGCGCATAATTACAAGAGCCTTCGTCATATTCATCTTTCATATAATAGAAAGAATTTATAGAACCTCCGTCTGTCATCGTTCCGGTATTTTTATCGCAACTACTATAGTTGCAGATTGTCCAATTCGGCCACGTAGACTCTACCTGCAGCATGTAATAACCGCTTTCCGCCGGCGAGAAAGACAATGTACCCATATTTGTATCTTCAATATCTAAGGTTACTTTCTCCCCTTCTTTAATCTCAACATCACTATCGGTTGCTACATCATCCGCAGAAACGGTATCCCGGTCAATAGAGATACTTTCCTCTGCCTTCTCCTCAACTTCCGGAATCTCCTGTCCGAACGTCAGATACTTGGACGGAACCTTCGTCTGCCCCTCTGTTTCAATTTCTTCGTCCCAGACATCGGCCCCCTTTTGCGGCATTGCATATGTTACTGACGGTACGGATATCGACGTAACAAGCATTGCCAGCGTTAAAACAAGTGCGATTCTTCTTTTCATACGTTTTCCTTCCTCTCTTTTTTTCTATAAAAAATAGAGAACGCAACAAAAGTCACTTTCTCTATCGTTTATCATTTCGCTCATATTCTTTTCCATGCCGGTTTCTTTTTTCATTTTCTTATCCCTCTCCCATATTTTTAATAATACTGCCTCTAAAGGGATAAGTCAATTCGATTTTAATCTGCCCCATATTCTTTTTTCACCAGCTATTTTATAGATCATCCTCGTTATTCTTTCATAAAGATAAGCAAGCACAAATGAAACAGCAATAATTTCCAACGAGCCGGCTGCCAGTCTGATATATGGATTTTTACTTATTATATAGGAATGTAATGCTGCATATGGTTCCTGAATCAGACCGTGCACCAGATATACATAGTAGGTCAGATTCGCCAGACGTTTTACAATCTTCTGTATATTCTTATCTTGTATTATCCGTGAATCACTCCAGCATACCAGTACATAAACAGCAGCACACATACAGATCCTTGTAATACAAAGTCCATACAGGCTTGCATTTACACCGGGCAGATATATTGTTTCATAAGTTGAAATACAGGCGGCTGCAATGCCTGCACCTGCGAAATACCATTTATATCTTTTTAAACTTACAATATTGTCAATCAGATAACCAATTAAAAAGAAGGACAATGTATCAAAAAAGGGATTGGCTGCAGTATAAAATACACTTCCAAAATACACATTTACCGTGTTCATTACAATATATACAACAATACTCAGTAAAAATAACAGCTTATATTTTTCTTTCATATCATAAAACATATAATAAAAAAACGGAGCTGCAAGATAAAATCCTATTACTGCGTATACAAACCAGTCGTATACCTCTCCATGTCTCAATCTGGAAATATATTCTGTTATTGTGTATCCATGCATCATATTTATCGCGCAATTTATGACCAGATATGGCACAACAATCTTTACAAAACGTTTGCTATAATATGCCGTAACATTTCCGTCGAAGTACTCCAGTGCGAACTTTCCGCTCAGCATAAAAAACAATCCGTTATTTACCATGGTCAGATTATCAACAACAGCCATTCCTTTCTGACTCGAAGCATCCACTACAACAGCATCAAAATGATGAATGATCACAAAAATACAGGCCAGTATACGAAGCAATCCATAGGAAGTCTGATACCCTTTTCTTTCCACTATCATACAAATACCTCCACCAATGCCACTATTCCTGCCAAAACAGGTAATATCGTAATCTCCCCTTCCGGTCTTCTTTTTCTGCATAAGATGCAAAAAACTCCCAATATTGTGATGCATTTAAATATAAAATAAAAATCTTCCATCTGTGAAGCATCCGGATAACAGAAATACTCCAGCTCAAGAATGGCAATGGAAAGAATCCAGCAAATGATTCCTGCTGTTTTCTCTTTCCTTGTCCATGTGATATGCAGCAGTAACCACCCTGCCAATATATATCCCCAGATATTCAAAAATGGATAACAGGCTATTTTTATCGTGATATTTTCGAATATTTCAATTGTGAAAAATGTAAAATATCCTAATATAACAAACAGGAGACTACGTTTCATTTTTTCATTCAGATGCAGCAGCATACAAGACAGAAACGGAACAAATATTGCAAATATCAACAGTTCATACCACCTGCTGGTGCTATCCAATAAAGGACCTGCCAGAACAGTTCGTACATACCGATAACAATACCCGATCGAAATATGCACGCCATTTTGAAGCACATAACAGATTCCCTGAGAAAGCAGGCAGGTAAGAAAACAGAGCAACAGTTCCTTTTCGTACTGCCCTTTTTCCTGACTGAACTTTTCTAAAAGGCGATATCCGTAAAATACAAGAACCAGACTTGTTATTCCCTTTAGCACGATAAAAAGTCCCGACATGGAATGAAACATAGTTTCATCTCCTTTAAAGAAAATCAGAAATATGCAGTATATAATTGCTAACAATATTTGTACCGCCGGTATTTCATGTAATATAACTACTTTTTTTCTCAAGACATTTTTCCTCTTCCAGTCATTTTTGTCGATATCTACTGATTGAAACAAGATACCAAACAAATGACTGAAAACATTGCTGCCAATTTGACAGATCCGCTTACAAGTCCCCTCTTTGAAGGATCCAATTTCTGAATCAAAAGATAACTCTCTAAAATCAGAACAATCCACAATGGATAAAAGGTTCGATTGCCCGATGCATATACAGTAGGCGAAAAACCCATTACAAACCGGGAAACCAGTCCCAAAAGCAAAAACAGGACTGCCAGAATTCCTTCTTTTCCCGTAAAAGCCCAAAAAAGATCGATCAAACCGGTGGCAAGGATAAACGCGAAAAATAAAAGTGGAATCCATCTGTTTCTTAAATCATAATTACATAAATTAATAACTCCATATTCCTGCACGGCCGTGGTTATATTGGTCATTTGCGGAAACAGAATCTTTGTTATCGGATACAATGGGCCAAGTAATACCGAACATCCAAACGGAATACATCCCAACAACCGTTTTTCTCCAGAATCCCGGTTCCATAAGACAAGACACAGTATTCCGGAAAATAAGAGCCATATCACATCTCCCTGAAAAAGCAGATGTGCCATTGTTGTCGATACGCCGATGTCTATTTTCTGCAACGGCGTAAGCATAGAAAACTCCGGAAAATATTTGGTAATAGATACTGTGACTCGATTTGTTCCTCCGGGGCCAAATTTCATATACAAAAGTTCTGTTATGGAAATCAGTATTAAGAAATAAGGATACCAGTCTCTTTTTCCCTCTCTCCATTTTTTTATTCCTATCAGACATAAAAGCCCGGTAACTACAATAGCCGTCTGCTCCATATTACATGAAAAAAGAAGGCAAAGCAGTCCAAACACTTTCCAGCCCCAACCCTTTGGCTCATATAAAACAATGTAAATCAGCCAGACAGCAAATGCAGCAGGCCAGACATAATAAATACACGTAACGGAAAATCCCGCATCCAGAAAAGTGTCGTACGGTATCATAAATAACATTGCTGCAAATAAAGCCGTCCCCTCTTTTTCCAGACAGAGTATTTTCTGAACCCCTGCCAGCAGTCCCATCAAGAAAACAATATTTACAATCTTAAAAAGAACCATCGGAAAATGTAAAACTATAACAGCAGTCATGTCTATTAAAATCCGATTGCTCCATAATCTGAAAAAGTAATCGAAAGCCTGTATCAGCGTATTCTCGCTTAACATCGTGATATAAAAGTCTTCATCTCCCGTTAAGGACTGTACACACATTTCGACCAACAGCCAAATACAGCCAACCAGCAGAATAATCTTCTTTCCTTTCACCCAATCTTGCACTTTAGTTATCATCTAAGAATCCTTTCCTACATATATCTCCATATGCGTCAGAACACCTTTTGTATTGACGCCGCGATCCAGATAACACAACTGATATTTTTTATGTTCCAGATCTACTTGTCTTTTATTTATCCTGCCAAAAAAACCGAAATGAGAAATGGGTGAATATTTTTCTTCCTTATCTTCTCTTTCACTTAGCTGTGTCGGTATTTCATAAACTATACTTGTTTCCAAATCAAGTAATGCAAGAGAACTGTTGATTGGCCTTTCCACATCTCCATACCAATAAAAGTAACCGGAAAGAAATAAAGCCCTTTCTGTTTCTCGCATCTCTTCTATCTCATAACATGCATTTTCATTAACCAGATAATCTGTAATATCAATTGAATGAACCGTGTTATATTCTCTCGTACGAAGCGCTACATACATTACGAACATAGCTAAGACTGTCATGTATATTATAATAGCTTTCTTTTCTTTCATCTGATTTCTCTCCAAACTGCTTTTACCTTTCTTTTTAAGCCTACAGTCTTATTCTCTATTACCTGCACACCATAGCAGAACATCACACTATAAATTGGGAGAAACGGAATCAAATATCTGGATCTTGCTTCAAATAAAGCATTAAACAAAACAATTCCCCATATTGTTAATGCAATCATCATCTGCTCTGGTGAATGTTTTTGATCAATTGATAAAATTCCGCTTCCCGCAACAAGTAAAAGTATGAACCATGTTCCCTGCACACCATATTTATAAATGTCATAATTTGTTCCATTAATATAATAGATGCTTCGCATAACAGAATGTCTGGACAAATCAAAATTCAGGAAATTCATTCCCCCTTCTCCGCCCCAGAAAAAATTTCCCTCACTGTGAATCATGCAACTTTTATTCCATATATGTTGTAAATATCCATTCAACCCCTTTTGTTTCAATCTGCTTTTTAATAAATCCAGATTTTTTCTCTGTCGGCTTGGCACATCTTGTTCACCTTGGGAAATTTCATAATCCTCTTGCGTATAAACTCCCCTATTATTATTTGCCCCCAGCATAAGATAATGGGTATATGTCATTCTTCTACTCTGATCCAATTTATACCATGGCTGTATATTTACAACTCCGTTCCAAATGATCTGTAACAGCAAACAAACAGCTAAAAATAGAAATAGTTTCTTTCCATACTTACTGTCTTTTTTTCTTCCGCTTTTAATCCCTAGATAAAACCATCCTGAAATACTTACAATAAGAACTGTTGGCTTTATCCACATACCCATCATAGTAACCATTGCAAAAATCCAAAGCGTTCTGTTATTTATTTCCACATTTTTTATGCCCAGCTTCAGGTACTGAAAACATAAGAATATAGTAAATGGCATACTGGTAACGTCACTGTAGGGAATCACCAGCCAGGGTGAAAATACAAAAACCAGTATAAAAAAGAGTAATCCCATACCAATCTCGTTTTTATAAAACAGCAATCTCAGTACGCAATACAAATAATACATTGCAATCTGAATGCAGAAAAGATTCACACACGCAGCTACATGATATGCTCCCATAATTGATTGCACATGTAATAGTTGAAATAACACGCGATAAAAAAGCACCAAAAACAAATTATTAGGGTATACCGATAGATAGCGATTGCTCTCCTCTATCGAATCTGATCCAAATGCAGCATTTATAACTGCACCACAATCCCATCCCACCTCAGAAATCAACTGTGAAATCATAAATAATTGGATGCATCCAACTAACATAGCCACAACTACATAGGAGAAACGCCAATTCTTTTTGTACCACAAGAATGTTAATACTAATATAGAACAGAAAATCAATCCCGCCCCGATAATGCTTTTTATTTGTTCTTTTTCGGCATATTGTAGCCAGCTTTTGTTACAGATTATATTGGTGACCGTACACGCCATCAGAAAAAGAGAAAGAGATAAATAGATCAAACTGCATAATTTTCCTTTCTTTTTCATTATGTACATCTCCTTTGATATCGTTTATAAGTTGTATGTCATCGTTTATAAGACATTAGGGTATACGAATCCTACAACCATAAATTCTTCACAAAGCATTTGTGTTCTTGATTTTTAGATCTTTACATATAATCATATATAGGACGCGTATAATCATTTATAAGACCATTATACATTACACTATAAATAAAAAAGGTAGGTATACTATGGTTGAAATTGGATCGAAACTAAAAGAATTAAGATTAAACAAAAATTTATCTCAGAGACAGGTTGCTGAACTGGTTGGTATATCCAAAGCAATGATTAGTTCCTACGAATTAAACGCAAGAGAACCTTCTCTTACTACCTTAATGCGCCTCTCTGCCCTGTATCATGTTTCTGTAGACTCCCTTTTAGGATTAGAAAAGGATGATGTCATCAGTACAAAAGGACTTAATTCTAAACAAATCGCGGTGATTCAATCTATGATTGATGTACTGAGGGATAAGTAAATAGTGTATAATGTCTTTTTTTATTATAAATAGTTCACGGAAGCATGTCAACGTTTTTAAGACGCATGCTATCATTTATAATACTTTTATGTATAAGTTGCCAACCTTACCTGGGCAGCTACGAGATATGCTCTGCGAATCTCTTGCTGATTTGCCATCATCAAATGTCTGCACAAATGCGTGTATTTTCTTTGTCGCCATAAGAACAAAGAATGTGCCTTGGCACATTCTTGCGCCTGCGGCGGTCGCTTTTCAATAACCTGCTACGCATGTTATTGCACCTACATTTGCTCTGCAAATGTACGACGACACTTGCGACATCTATATTGTACGCCGCAGTGCGCATCCCTCACGGAGTGTTTTAATGTGTGTGTAAATAGAAACGAAGTTTCCTATTACATTAAAAAATCCCAACCACCAGAGTAGGTGGTTGGGATTCTCAGTTTCTGATTAATCACATGTATATGGCATCAATGCTACGTGACGTGCTCTCTTAATAGCAACTGTAAGAGCTCTCTGATGCTTTGCACAGTTTCCTGTGATACGGCGAGGAAGAATCTTTCCTCTTTCAGATACATATCTTTTTAATTTATTGACATCTTTGTAATCAATTGTGTTATCTTTTCCGCAAAATACGCAAACTTTTTTTCTTCTGCGCATGCCGCCTCTTCTCTTCATTGGAGAATCAGCTTTGTCTGCCTTATTATAAGCCATGATATTACCTCCATTTGTCTGTTACATTCTAACTAAATGGCAGTTCTTCAATTCCGTCCGGGATATTCATGAAACCATCATCAGCAGGCATCGGAGCAGGTGCAGCACTCTGACCGGCATTGGCATATCCGCCGTTACCCTGTGCATTTTTACTCTCTGCAAACTCCTGATTCTCTACAACAACTTCTGTTGTATAAACCTTCACGCCATCCTTATTGGTATAGCTTCCGGTCTGGATTCTGCCTTCTGCAAGGATCTTGGTTCCTTTGTGAAGATATTTCTCTGCAAACTCACCATTTCTGCCAAAAGCAACACAGTTAATAAAATCAGCTGTCTGTCCATCCTGACTGTTACGATTAAATCTGCGGTCTACAGCGAGAGAATATCTGGCGATTGCCATTGGCTGCTCTCCCTGTGAATATCTGACTTCCGGATCTCTTGTTAAACGCCCCATTAGAATAACTTTATTCATATTTTTCCTACTTTCTTTTTATGCCTCGTCCTGTCTTACGCACAAAAATCTAACGATGTTTTCCATAATACGAATGTTATCTTCGATTTCTGCTGGAGCAGCTGGCTCTGCGTCGAACTGGATGAAATAGTAGAAAGCTTCTTTCATATGCTGAACTTCATAAGCAAGTCTTCTCTTACCCCATTCATCAATGTTAGTAATCTGTCCACCGAATCTTTCGACATAAGCTTTTACTTTATCAATAGTAGCAGCTCTTTCATCGTCTTCGATTTTCGCACTCACAGCAACGGCTAATTCATATTTGTTCATGCTAGTTTACCTCCTTTTGGTCTCTGGCCTCTGCCCGAAGCAGAAGCAAGGAATTATTTTATATCACAGAACCCTATAATACCATAAGAAGGAAGGCTTTTCAAGCCTTTTTTTGCAGGTCTTTCGTGTTTTTTTCAACCAGTTTTCGCGCTATCATGATCTGATGTCCGCATCCCTGACACTTTAACCTGAAATCCGCACCCACTCTCAGGATTTCCCATTGTCTGGAACCACAGGGGTGCTGTTTTTTCAATGTAACAATATCGCCTACCTGATATTCCATGTTTTACTCCATTCCCGTCTCGGTCTGATCTGTTTCAGTTATATAACAGCAGAATTTTTATTTTATCTTACCTGTATCCCGGAAAGTACCTCTCCGATACTGTCTGTAATGATCAGATCTGCCAGCGAGTCACGCGAAGTTTCGCTTTTATTGATCAGAACCAGCTTGTTTCCATTGTAATAGTCGATCAGTCCTGCTGCAGGATAGACTACGAGTGAAGTTCCGCCAATGATGAGCATATCCGCTTCCCGGATCGCCTGCACTGATTTTTCGATCGTTTCCTGATCCAGCCCTTCCTCATATAACACGACATCCGGCTTGATCACACCACCACATTCACACTTCGGAACGCCCGTACTGTTTAAAATATACTCCGCAGTATAGAATTTTCCGCATTTCTGGCAATAGTTCCGTAAAACGCTGCCATGCAACTCATATACCTTCCGACTCCCCGCAGCCTGATGCAGTCCATCTATATTCTGCGTAATGACCGCCGTCAGCTTTCCCGCCTTTTCCAGTTCTGCCAGTTTTTTATGTGCAGCATTCGGCTTTGCAGAAAGGCAAAGCATTTTATCCCTGTAAAACCGATAAAACTCCTCCGGCTTTTTCATAAAAAAGGTATGGCTGAGTATCGTCTCCGGCGGATAATCATATTTTTGATGATAAAGCCCGTCCACGCTTCTAAAATCCGGGATTCCGCTTTCTGTTGAAACACCTGCTCCGCCAAAAAACACAATTTTTTCGCTTTCATCGATCATCTGCTGCAATACTTCTATTTTGTCCACTTAAATCGCCTCTGTTTCCTTTTTCAGAATATTGCTTCGTTTATGACGTTTTTCAATATAAAGGTCGACATCTGCCTTATCCATCAAATCCTGCAGATCCACCTGATCAGAACACTTAAATACACATGCGCCGACACTCATGCTGATATAGTATGGCTTTCCGTTCTTTTCATTCTCTTCCTTTGTAATCTCCACTATGCGCGCCCGGATCTTCTCGGCTGCATCTTTATCATCCGTGAATGTGAATGCTACGAATTCATCTCCACCAAATCTGCCTACGATTCCACTGTCTCCAAATGTATCTTTCAGAATATTTGCCAGCGTCTTCAGGGAGAAGTCACCTTCTTCATGTCCGAACTGATCATTAATAACCTTCAGATTATTCATATCCGCATAAATAATGATCGCCTGTTTATCCAGATTTGCCGGATGCATTACCTGATGCTGCACCGTAGTCAGGAAGCCTCTTCTGTTGTAAATCTGTGTCAGTTCATCTGATTTTGACATTTCGTCCAAAATCGCGTTACTTTCCTTGATCTGCACCAGACTTTTCTCAAGCTGTGCAGTAATGTCCTCTTTATTTTTCAGAAGCTCCAGTGTCTTAACAGCGGAACTGATCTGATAGCTGATCGGTGTTGTATAATGCATATATGCTTCTTCAATCTCGCTGATCAGCAGACCATACTGCTCTAATGTCGAAAACAGCAATGTCACAATAACAGTGGAGCGGTGCTCCTGTCCCTCAAAGAAGTGCGTGACCAGATTTTTCATCGGGAATTTCTGCCTGCCCGCTTCCTGACAGACAGCCTCCCCATCATGCATATATGCTTTTAATAATACATTTTCCGGCATTTTAAAGTTTTGATTCTGCCGGTAGACAACTTCGTTTTCAAACAGGCACAGATACGCAGTCTTGAAATATAACCGTTCCAGCTTATCCATGATCGTGAAATAAGCTCTGTCATCACCGATCTCATAATCCAGCATATCTCTTGTGAATGTTGTCGATATATAATTCAGCAAAAGGACATCGATCTTATCCGCATCTGCCTTCTTCTGGATATATTCCGTTGTATCCTGATAGACGCCAAAGTATGTTTCACATAAGCTGCGCATGATATCCGGATCCGTAATCACATATTTCATGCAATCGTAAACATAATCAAGAACATGAAACATTTTCGATACTGACGTATAAGGCTGCAGTTCCATTCTGCACAATCTGCGCATTTTTCTTGCCAGTTCTTCAAGATCTTCCTCTGATGCCCCATTATCCGAAATATGATCCTGAATAAAAGAAATATATTCCTGCAATTTTACTTTTATTTGATGTACACCTGTTGTCTGATCTTTTTTTTCAAATAGGTATCTGTACAGATTATTTAACAGATCCTGCGTCTCCATCGGATTAAAAATATTTTTCTCATCCACTGCCAAGCCTGTAAAATCTTTTCGTCTGCATCCACAGGACTCTCTGTAAATCGGTGAGGACTCCACCGTCACATCATGCACTTTTCCAGACAGAATATCCTGATAATTCATAACTGCCTGATAACCAAGCTGCATCGGATCAGCATTTACAGTCGAAAGATTAGGTTCGAGCGTCAGGGCACAGGCCGAATTATCAAATCCCATAACAGAAATATCTCGTCCAACACGAAGCCCCATTTCCCTAAATACCTTATATCCACCAATTGCCATCATGTCATTCGCAAATACAACCGCATCCAGATCCGGATTTCGACGCATCAGATCTCTCACTATTTCCTGACTGTACTCAGTGAAATTGCCATATACTACACGGCCTTCCTGGTATGTGATCCCATGATCACGCAGGCATTTTCGATATGTATCCAAACGCTGCATTGCATCATCACTGGTCATTGCGCCGCTGACAAATCCGATCCTTCTGCACTTATGTGCCTCAATCAGATGAGAAATACCTTTATAAAATCCGAAGCTATTATCAAAGCATACACTCGGATATCCCTCTATTTTAGCTGAGATAGTAATGATATTGTCACCTTTGAACTGTCTCAGAAATTCTACCTTTGTTTCCAAGTCCACATTTCCTGCAATGGTACCCATGGAAATCAATATTGCATCATATTCGGAAGCTGTGGCATAGGAAAAGAGACTGTTAAAATGGTAATCATATTTCGTGCGATACAAATCGTAATTATGTGCTTCCAAATATCGCCCGGGAAATATAAATAAATTCGCATCTAATTCCTTGGCAGCCGAAACTGCACCTTCACACAAAGAACGCGTATATCCATCCTCAAATTCGCTGACAAGCAATGCAATATTTAACCTCTTTTTATCCATTCTGCCACCTCTATACTTCTCACACGAGTTTACATGTAGTATAATTATAATACAATAAACGACTTTCTTCAACAAAATCTATACACTTTGAACGATAAATTGTATACAAAATTTGGAAAGGAGACCTATGCATACCAATCGTCAGATCATTCTTGCCTCTGCTTCACCCCGCAGAAAAGAACTACTAAAAAACATATTCCCGGTTTTTCAGATTGTACCTTCATCCAAAGAGGAAGAAACTGTATTTCATACTCCTGAAGCGTTTGTCATGGATCTTTCCCATACAAAGGCAGAAGACATCATGCAGCAACATATCTCGCACAGCACTGATATTTCTTTGGAAATGCCTTCTTTGACTGCAGCTCCTATCTCTCCCTGTCTGGTAATCGGTTCAGATACAATTGTCTGTTTCCGTGATCAATTATTAGGGAAACCAGCAGATGTGGATGCAGCGAGAGCCATGTTGTCGAATTTGTCCGGGCATACACATCAGGTCTACACAGGTGTAACGCTCTTTTGGAATATAGATAAGCAAGTAATCCATCATTCCTTTGTTTCCTGTACCCACGTTACATTTGATGTGATTTCTCCCGCAGAATTAACAGCTTATCTCACAACTCCTGATCCTTCCGGAAAATATCCGTGGGCAGATAAAGCCGGTGGATATGGCATTCAAGAGCCTTTTGGTTCTAAATTTATTCAAAAAATCGAAGGAGATTACTTTAATGTAGTGGGGCTTCCGGTACACGACCTGTATATGGCATTAAAAAAATTTGATTTACTTTAAATGCTTTTCTTTTTCGCGCGAATGCGCATTCTCGCGGAGCATTTTGTGTAACAGGAACAAAGTTTCCTCGTCACCACAACAAAAAAACAGCCCACAGGCTGTTAAAAAAAGGCGCCAACCAGATTCGAACTGGTGATAGAGGTGTTGCAGACCTTTGCCTTACCACTTGGCTATGGCGCCAGATGACTCCGACGGGAATCGAACCCGTGTTACCGCCGTGAAAGGGCGATGTCTTAA
>ERZ1026856.47-NODE-47-length-96054-cov-245.122272_pt1 | contig 96054 bp, 119 predicted proteins | sample MGYA00380158_ERZ1026856 | MGnify/ENA primary metagenome ERZ1026856 (study PRJEB33269, sample SAMEA4719794) | human gut metagenome | biome: human-associated habitat; feature: organic feature; material: feces | place: Cameroon | collected 2013-10 ... | reverse complement strand
GCAGCGTCAGATGTGTATAAGAGACAGCACAGAAAGTTCCGTTTAAAAAGTCGCTGAGAGGTCGAATGTCGAATTTTTGTTTGAGGTAATAAGTTTATCGCTACATTACGTAAAACCTCACTACGAGGGAACTAGAGGGGCTGTAGGTATGCGGTAGCAAGGTGGTAGCTATGTAGTAATGTACAGTTATAACAGATGTAGTAGCCAGCTATAATTAAGTTAAAAAATTAATAAGACTTTTTAATATTAGAGTGAACAATCAAGATTCTTTTTGTATAATATAACTATAAAAGATATAACGGTGTTATATTTATAGAAAAAAATATAACGGTGTTATATTTTCAAAGGAGGATTTTAAGTGGGGAAATATTTTAAAAATTCAGAAGATGTTCCGAAATCTAAAGAACGTTATAACCCGATGAAACAAATGAAAGAACGTAATGACGAAATTTATAAGTATTATTTGGAACATGATATTACTTATAAGGAACTGGCTGAAAAGTTTAACATTACCTACGGACATGTTAGTGTTCTAATAAATCGAAGAGGAGGTAGGAAAAAATGAAATTTATTGAGTAACAGAGTGAACAAAATTAGTTTATTTTTTATAATATAAGTATACAGATTGAATGGGGGAAAGGTTTTATAATGAATCTTAAAGAAGTGTTTGAAAAATGTAATGATGGTGATTTTGTAATAGATAATAATAATAAAAAATGGAAAGTTGATAAATGTGATTTAACCAATGGAATGATAAATGAATACTATTTTATATATAATTATTATACTTTAACAGAATTATTGGATTTAGATTTTAAAAAAGTTTATGATGTAGAGTAGTTTTAATATCTTGGATTTATTACATTGTAATGTTTATATGTTATGGGATTTATAGGAGGAAAAATGGAAGTAAAAAATAGAAAGAAACTATGTATTGATATACTGTCATATATGACAGTAATAATTGGATTTGATTTTCATACTTTAACTGATGATGATATTATAGTAATACTAGAAAATTTACAAAAATTAACTGATGATAATTTATTATTATTACAAGAGGATTTATATACAATATTTGAAGAAATTTGTAATACGGTTGAATAAATTAAAATAAGGAGGTTGGGTTGTAAATTGTATAAAGTTAAAATTACATTGAATAATGGTTACTATTATGTAAAAACAATGACCGAAAATGAGGTTGAAGAATTTAAAAATGATTTACGTTATATAGGTTTAATTGAATTGTGGGAAAATGAGAATAATGAGGTAATTATATTTAAAGACGCTGTTAATTCAATAGAGATAAAAAAAATTAGAAGAAAATAATTAAAGGAGGTAGAAAATGAATATTAAAGAAGTGATTGAAAAGTGCAATAATGGCGACTGTGTTGTAGATAGCAATAATAGAAAATGGACAGTAATTAAAGGTTTTAATATAGCTGACTTAACTAGTGGATTTAGCTTTATATCTGATTTATATAGACTAAACGAATTATTTGATTTAGATTTCAAAAAAGTTTACGATGTAGATTGGAGTAAAGTTGAAGTTGATACAAAAATTCTAGTTAGTAATAGTGGTGATGTGTGGTATAAAAAATATTTCGCAAAGTATGAAAATGGTAAAGTATGTACGTTTATTGGCGGTGCAACAAGTTTTAGTAGTGGTGGTTACTTTATTTCTTGGAAATACGCAAAATTATATAAAGAAGATGGGGAGGAAGAAAAGAATGGGAATTAAATTTATACCTGTATGTGATAAGTGTGGATATAATTTTGAAGTGTCATATACCCCAAGAACTGCTCAAAATTTATGGATTGATAATTGTTTTTCTCCTTGTATATGTCCTCATTGTGGGGAGACTATAGATACTATATCCTTTATAGATAGACCGTCTTCATCAACATCTTTTACGTTATTAGCAACCGGAGAACTAGTAACTAATAAGGAAGAGTGAGGTGTTTAGTATATGAGAAAGATAGAAGGTTTTACTTATAACAGTGATTTAAAACAGTTTTGGTGTAAAAATTGTAAAAAACCTACAAATATAATATACAAAGATGACAAAGGTAATTCCTTTTGTCCCCTTTGTGTTGAAAATTTAGAAAAAAGTTCTGAGTTAACCAAAGAAAATGTAGTTGAAGAAAATTCTACAGTTCAAAAAAGTAATACACCTCACAAAAGAAGGCAACGTAAACTATTTTAAGAGAGGGGAATATAATAAAATGAAACTAGTAGATATTGATTTAAGCGTAAATGGTAAAAAATATTTTTGTGAGGATGTAAATGAAACTTTTACAGTAGAATATGGCAACTTAGTAGCTACAACAAGTAGTTTTAGTATGGCTGATTTATTAAAATTTGACTTTGAAGAAGTTAAGAAAACAGAAAATCCTTATGAACGAGTTAACATTAATGAAAGGTACTATTTTGTAAATGACCAAGGAGGAGTTGATTATGTTCAAAATTTAGATGACTATTACGATAATATTAAATTCAACAGTCTAAATTATTTCAATAACAAAAATTATGCTGACTATGTTGCATTTAAAGAAAATTTAATGAGAAACCTAGATAAGTTTGCTTGGGAGCATAATGCAAGAGTTATAGATTGGGAACGTAACTCTAAAAAATATTATATTACATTTGATATTGACATTAAAAACTTAGTAGTTTATTGGAATATATCATGTAAATCAAATAATATATTTTTTACATCAAGAAGAGTAGCCGAAAAAGCATTAGAAAAATTCAAAGATGATTTAATAAAGCTATATACCTGGAAGTTTGATTTTTAGTTAAGGAAGTATATAAATTTTAATAGAATAATTAATTAAAGTAAAAGGAGAAATAAATAATGGTTGACATTAATTATGATGAAATGTTGAATAATTGGCACGACAAAGTTATTGCGATGGCAGATAAGTATCGAGAACAAGCTGATAACTATGAATTAGGAAGTAAAGAATATTATAAATACAAACGCTTTGCAGATGGATTATATATGTCATTATCTATGCTATCTTTAGAAGAAAGAAAGGCAAAAAGAAAATAATTAATAAATTCAAATATAAATAGAGGTGAAATAGTTATGAAAATAACAGAATTAGATTTAAAGACAGATGGTAAGAGATATAAGTATAATAATAAAATATTCACAGTAAAAGATGGAGACTTAGTAGATACTGAAAGTAATACTTATCTAAGAAAGGAAAATATCTCAATAACTAAATTATTAGAAATGGATTTTGAGGAAATTAAGAAGAGTGAAAACCCTTATGAACGAGTGGATAATGGAGGACGATATTATATTATAAATTCACATGGAAGTGTTCAGTTTTTCCAAGAATTAAATGATGATACTGATAATAGACTATTCAACGCTTTAAATTATTTCAACAATAAAAATTATGCTGAATACGTTGTCTTTAAAGAAAATTTAATGAGAAAATTAGACAAATTTGCTTGGGAGAATAATGCGAGAGTTGTTGATTGCTGTGCAGGTTCTAAAAAATATTATATTACATTATTCAGTCAATCTAAGGAACTAATGGTTGACTGGGATTATGGATATGATGTATCTAATACTGTATATTTTACATCACATGAAATAGCAGTAAAAGCATTAGAAGAATTTAAAGAAGATTTAATGAAATTTTACACTTGGGAGTTCGATTTTTAGTCGAAAGATGAATTTTAAGAGAACAATATGAAATATATTGTTCTCTAGTAAAGGTAGGTGTTCAAAATGATTAAATGTAAAGATTGCAAGCACATAAGAGAGTTTAATGAAAGACGTAATCAATGGTGTTGTTCAATATCAAGACCTTTACGATGTGTTAATGCAAACAAACCTAAATTATGTATGTACTTTAGAAAAAGATGAATATATTGGGAAGGGGGTGTAGGTAATGTTAAATAAGGAGGAATTGAATTATTTAGCTATGTTAGTAACAATAGACCAAAGAGCCGTAGTTAAAAAGTTTAGAGATAATAATCAATTAGAAGAAGCTAATAAACAAAAAGATGTTAGAGAAGAGATAATAAAAAAGCTAAATAAAATGTATGACGAGTTATGTAAGTAATTCGTAATTTGAAATTATTGTTCGTTAAAGTAAGGAGGAATTTAAATGATTATATTGGAGAATGAAAGATATATTTGTAGGTATAGATACGAGGATTCAGAAGAAGAATTTCAAATTGAAAGTAGTTCTATAAAATGGCTAAAAGAGAGAATGTATGAATGTACTGACTGTGGTAAAAAGGTTTTATATAAAATATATGCTGTAATAGAAGAAAATGAGGTTGAGCCTACTGATTGGTAGTTCGCCATTCATTAATACTGTGAAATAAGTGGAGGATATAAAATGATAGTACAAATAAATAAGTTATCATACCCAGACCCAATAACAGATGAAAGAAGTTTAATAACAAAAACAGGTGAATTAGTACAAATAAAAAGAGGTTTTCTTAATAACTATGTTATTTGGAAAGATGAAAAAGGTTATTTACACGAAGATAAAATGTCAGATGTTAGAATTATTAGCAAAGTAGATGGTTCGGATTTAAATAAGTATATTTAAATTGCAATTCAAAACTATTGAGAGTTAATTAAGGAGTTTAAATGGCAAAAAGAAAGCAATTAGAAAAGAAATATAAAGTTGCATTTTGGAAAGAGTATAGCTATTTATTAAAGGCTATGGCTTGGATTTGTGTAAATGAAGAAAGTGGAGAATTTATTTGCGAAGCTAAAACTTTAAAAGAAATTGAAGAAATTTTAATAAAGAATTAGCACACAATTCAAAAATTATTGTGAAATAAAGGAGATTTTAAAGTGCGAGATTTAAGAAGTAATTTAGGAATTATAAATACTTGGAAAGGAAGAAAGGTTAGACATTTCAAAGGGAAAGAATATTTAGTTATAGATGTTGCTTGGCATACTGAAAACGAGGAATACGTTGTAATATATAGAGCCTTATATGGTGATTGCAAACTATATGTAAGACCATTGGAAATGTTTTTAAGCAAGACAGATGTTGAAAAATATCCTAATGTATCACAAGAATATAGAATGGAACTTATTAATGATTAATCCACAATTCAAAAATAGTGTGAAGTAAATGGAGGTAAAAATATGGGATATTTTGAACATAAAACAATAGTTGTTACAGGGGAAGGTTATCACTTTGATAATGCTTATAAAAAAGCAAAGGAATTATTTGCAGTTGATAATGAAGGAAATGAGGTGAATATGGTATCAAATATAGTTGGTACTGGAATGAATCAATATTATTCTTTCTTTATTAGTCCAAGTGGAAGTAAAGTCGGTTGGGAAATGGAAGAGTATTTTAATGAGAGATTTAATGAAATGGTTGATTATTTAAACTCTTATGATTGTAAATTTGAAGATGGTTCATCATTTAATAGTTGGTTCTTAGCAGAGTACGGAGAAACTGGAAGAAGAATTAAAAAATCAAATTGCAAGAATATGTTCTAATTCGCAATTCATTAATATTGTGAAATAAACAAGGAAGGTAAATATGATAAATAAGAATAGGATAGGCTACACTAGGAGAGAAGATGGTTATATTATATCAACAATAGAGCCAAGCTTCATGGCATGGTACGGTAAATACGAAACTGCTATAGCAGTTGACGGTGAGTTTGATTGGAGAGTAGTAGAGGGCTATGAAACCGAGGAAGAAGCATTAGAAGGTCATAAAAAATACGTATCTATGACGGAAGAAGAGATTAACCATGTTAAATGGATTGGTTAACAATGAGTTCAAAATCTAAAGGAAGGTGAGAGTAAAATTATGAGAGAAAAGAGTTGTGAAAATTGTTATTGGTATAAGGGTAACTGTGTTTGTGTTGTAGACCTAGTAAAACGTTTATTAGATGACGATGATTTAAATACTAAAGGATATTGTAAGGTTCATGAATTTGCATGTGATTGTTGTGAAAATGATGTAGCTGCGTATGAAGTAGAGGGTGAATATTTATGTATTGATTGTGCATTAAAGAGATTTGAAGTAGAAAGTTGCGAAGTTACTGAATATTTTAGAGATGGTGAATACTTAGGAAATTCAGACGAGTTTAGAGATGTAGAGTATCAGTTAGGACTAAAACCAATAGACGACGTATAGAATAGTTAATAAAAGTAGTGGGAGGGAATTAGATGTCTACTAAGTTTGAGAAAATATTAATTGGTGGATTAATTATAGTTACTGTTGGAGGAATAACCTATACTGTAAGAACATCTAAGACACCTCCTACAGTAAAGACAGAAATAATTCAAACAGATGAAGGAACAGTTAAGGTAGATTATCAACAAATGATATTAAGTGAATTACATCAAGAAACTAGTTTAGTAATTGCGAGTAATAAAATAGAATTACCTGTGACTCAAACTGAAAAACATTGGTATGGAAATAAAAAACAAGATATTAATTTTTATGCTATTGGTAGATACTCTATTGATTTAAGTAAGATAACAGAAGATAATGTAATTGTAAACGATAGTAGTCGTACAATTACGATATACATAAGCAAACCAGTTAAGAATGTTGAATTACTTGAGAATGAAACTCAATTTAGTGAAGTAGAGAAGGGGTTCTTTGTTTGGGGAAACATTAAATATACTTTTGAAGAAGTAGAATCTATGAAATATCAAGTTAAATGTGATATGCTTGTCAAAATGGAAGATTTAATGGGACAAGTAAAGGAGTCTGCAAGTAATAGTATTCAAAGGATGTTATTAAGTATCACAGGAAACAAGTATGGTGTAAAAGTGATTTTTATTGAATAGTGGGGGTATTTGTATGATTAGGAGAAGAAAATGGTACGTAAGATTAATAAGTAGTTTATTGATAACATTGGGGTTAAGTTTATTTGGAGAGTTTAATGTACAAGCTAAAGTAGTGGACGAGCCTAGGATAATACTTGACATGGCTCATTATGACAGTAAATTAGATAAAGGTGCCACTTATAAAGATTGGAATGAAAGAGATATTGTTAATTCTATTACTGAAAAAGTTGGGGATAAATTAGTAGAACGTGGTTTTACTGTATTATATACTAGAGAGAAAGATAAAACTACTACTATAAAGGATAGAATAAATTTTACAAAAGATAATGATTATTGGTTATATCTTTCTATACATGCGAACAGTAATGATAGTAGTAAACCAGGAACTGGGTGCGAAGCTTACTCTAATAATGAGTGGAGTTTAAGTAATAATATATTAAAGGATTTGGAGAATGAATTAGGTTTAACAAGAAGAAAATCTCCAGAAGCAACACCTTATTATAATAGGAAGATAGACAATAGTACTTTATTAGAAGTAGGTTTTATCAACAATGATTTTGATAGAGATATAATGTTGAACAAGCAAGATGAAATTGCTACAATAATAGCTAATAATATTACATTAGACTATAATAAAGATAAAATTGGTAGTGAAGAAAAGACGATGACTAAAGAATTAAAAATGTTTGACGGTAGTGTAGTACCCATGAAAGTAGTCTACTATTAAAATAGGAGGTGTATGATAATGTATCTTTATAAATTAGATGGTTGGGAAGATGAATATATACTAGCAAGTGATGTTCTATACACACAGGAACAGTTTAATGAAATGTGTTTAGAAGTAAAACCAAGAGTACTTGGGATAAGAGATATATCTGAGGTATATCATTATCTCATGGAAAATAAAGGTTTCAAAGAAGCAAATATTACAAGACGTTGTTTTATAGGATAATTAGAGAAGTGGCATTAGCCACTTCTTTTTTTGCATTAATTTATTCATAACTTCCGAAAACATATTACTATACAATATATTTAAATGAACATATCAATATAGGAGGAAATTCTTAAATGAGAAAGTGGTTACTACTTAATATCAGGTTTGATAATAAAGGGAAAGTTTTATGTGCAAAATCACCAAAGTTTTGTAAAAACTGTCCTTATAAAAACAACTGCGAAGAGATTAAGTGCTATTATGACCCCTATGACGATATGAGATTTTGTAACAGAAATGATTATAGAAAGAGGTGAGTAGTATATGGCACAACGACCTTTAAAACCTTGCAAATATTTAGGGTGTCATGTACTCCATAGAAATCAAGGTTTATACTGTGATGAACATCAAGAGATTATAGATAATAAATTAGCAAGTGAAAAAGCAAAAAGACGTATTGCTCGAAATAAAAAATATGGCTATCAATTATCTGATGAAGAAAGATTTTATTCCAGTAGAGAGTGGCAACGTAAAAGACAACTTACTAAAGAGAGTCAAGGATTTCTTTGTTTAAATTGCTTAGATAATGAGATATATGAGGAAGCTAAACATGTTCACCACATAGTAGAAATACTTGATGATTGGAGTCTACGTTTGGATGACAACAACTTAATTTGTTTATGTACAGAGTGTCATAGAGGGGTTCATATATTATATCGAAGAAGTGAATATGACAGACTTAATACTCAGGCGCAATTAAAACAGATTTTGAACAACTATAGAGAGGGGAAATATAAAATTGGGAAGAAATAAAGAACCAGTCGATTTAATTCTAGCAAAAGGAAAATCACATCATATTTCATCAGAGGAACTAGAGAAACGAAGAAAAGAGGAAATCAAAGCAAAATCTGATTGTATTCTGATTCCCGAATTTGTCCCAGAACATCTGAAAGATAGATTTCTATTTATTAGTCAACAATTACAAGATATAGGAATAATGTCCAATTTAGATGTAGATTGTCTGGGTAGGTATGTCGTATATCAATATGAATGGGAACGTGCTTATGAAGGTCTACAAAAATTAAAACCTATTAAAAAAACAGGCAATCGTTATTTTGCTAATGAGGAATATGAAAGTCTGATTAATATAGTGAATAAATTGCAAAAAGCAGTGAAACAAGAAGCAAGTGGGTTAGGGTTATCTATTAGTGATAGATGTAAATTAGTTATACCTAAAGTAGATAAAACTGTAAAACAAGAACAGTCCGACCCATTTGATATGTTTTTTGGGGGTGATGAATAATGTCAGAAATACCAAAGCACGTAATGAATCAAGCAATTAAGTTATATGATACATTAATAGATTACTGTTATCAATGTATTGACGGTAGAATAATTATTTGTAATAAACACAGATGGGCTGTAGAGAGGTTTTTAAAAGATTTAGAAGACCCTAATTATACTTTTGATGAAATTGAGTTATTAAAGTTTTATACATGGGCGAAACAATTTAAGCATAGAGCAGGAGTTCTCGCAGGGAAACCAATTGAATTACATCCATTTCAATTATTTATAGCAGGAAACTTATTATGTTTAAAAAGAGCTGATAACGGTAGAAGAAAATTTAGAAAAGCTTATATACAATTGGCGAGAAAAAATGCTAAAACACAATTATTGGCTTTAATTTCTTCTTATATTTCTTATAATAGTGATGAACAACAAGAATGCTATGTGGCTGGATGGGTATCCGACCAGAGTAAGAACTTATACAGAGACTTAGAATATCAATTGGGAGGTTGTGAAAAACTCAAAGGAAAATATAAGACTTCTTATGGTAAAATTACATTCAAAAAAGACGGAAGTTTTATACAACCACTTACAAGAGAATCAAGACATAGTGGAGATGGTACTAACCCGTCACTAGGTATAGTAGATGAATATCATTGTCACGTAACGAGTGAAATATATGATGTCATTATGTCAGGTATGGGAGCAAGACCTGAGCCACTTATGTTGATTATAACTACTGCAGGTTTCGATTTATCAAGACCTTGCTATACTGTTGAATATAAAATGGTATCTAAGATTATTAACCCAGCATATCCCGATATTGATGATGATGAATATTTTGTACTTATTTGTGAATTAGACGAAGGAGACGATATTAAAGACGAATCTGTATGGCCGAAAGCTAATCCTATCGTTTGTACGTATAAAGAGGGTTGGGATGGTATTAGAAGTGCTTTAAAAGCAGCTTTAATTTCCCCTGAGAAAATGCGAGACTTCTTAACAAAACGTATGAATAAATGGGTTAATATGAGAGAATCTGGCTACATGGATATGCAAAAATGGGACAAAGCCTCAAGAGAATTTACTTTGGAAGACTTTAGAGGAATGGATGCTATTTTAGGGATAGATTTATCTGTCCGTAATGACTTAACATCCATAGGAATGGAGTTTTATAAAGAAAGTGAATATTATGTATTTCAACATTCATTCATGCCCGAAGATAAATTCCAAGAAAGAATGTCTCGAAACAACATACCATTTGATGTATGGGTAAATAATGAAGACGCTAATAAGGAAACGCTTACTTTATGTAGTGGTAGTGTTATTGACTATAATGATGTATACGCTTATATAAAACATATTGAAGATGAATATGATGTACATTTCTTAGAAGTAGCTTATGACCCATATAACGCCACTCAATTTATACAACGTATGGAAGAAGACGGTTATGTTTGTATTGAAATTCGTCAAGGTGCGCTAACTCTTAATGAACCGACAAAATCGTTCAGGGATTGTGTCTATGAGGACACTTTACACCACAATAACGATGGGTTGCTTACATGGGCAATGGGTAACGCAGTTACTCGTCAAAATGCTCAAGAATATATTTTATTAGATAAAGCTAAATCAGAAGATAAAATTGACCCTGCTGCAGCTTTAATGAATGCTCATTGTAGAGCAATGGAAATACTTGGAGATGTAGAAGATTTCTTCTGGAGTCCCGATGTATAACAGATATTAAATAAGCATTAATTTTTTTATAACAAAAAATAATTTAATTCTATAGAATGTATATATGGAAACAGTTTCGAGGACGAGACTGTTTTTTGTTTTGCACAAAAAGCTACAAGGAGGAGTAGTGATGGGTTTTAAAGACTTTATAGGAACTAAAATCTTGAACTTTCTTTACCATACTCCTTTTAGACAGTCGCTAAATTGGACTATAAGTAATTTCTCATTTCTAAATAAGGATTTAGCAACGAATGAAACTATTTATTCTGCAATAGCGATGTTGTCAAACGGTGTTGCAAGCGCACCAATTTCTGTTACCCAAGATTTCAAGAGATTTAAACCTGTTGAAAATAAACTTGCCGAATTATTCGATTTCGGGCCTAATCCTTATATGACTACATTTGAGTTTATTAGAACTTTAGAAACTCTAAGAAATACTTATGGTGCAGGTTATGCAATAAAGGATTATTCTGGCAACGGAAAACTACGTTACCTATATGTATTAAAACCTCATACTTGTACTCCGGTCTTAGAAAAAGATTCTCAAGAGGTATACTATCGAATAAGTGATGACAATGGAGATACTGTATACATACATTCAAGCGAGATAATAGCAGTTAACCACTTAACTACAGATGGCTATACTCCAATTAGTCCACTTGATGTATTAAGAAATACAATACAATATGATACTTCTATCAAAGAATTTTCTATAAATCAAATGCAAAATGGACTTAAACCTAATTTAGTGGTAAAGGTTCAAGGTAAGTTGAATAAAGAAAATTTAGAAATGTATCAAACAATGATAGGTAACTTTAAGAAAAATGGAGTTCTTTTTACAGATAGTGGTAAAGAAGTACAAGATTTAAAAAATGCTACTTATGTAGACCCTACTATAGCTGCTGTAGAAAAGATAACTATAGAGAGGGTAGAAAGATGTTTTAATATGCATGGTAAGTTATCAGGTGCAGCAACTGATGGTGAAGACTTACTCTATTTGAAAGATTGTTTACTTCCAATAATTCGTATGTATGAACAAGAATTTACTAAGAAACTCATATCTAAACCCGATAGAATGAGGGGAATTAAAATTAAGTTCAATATGAATGGATATGCTCGAGCAAATATGAAAGATAGAGCAAATTTCTATCACTATATGGTGAGAAATGGAGTGTTCTGTCCTAATGAAATTAGGGCATTGGAAGATTTACCTCCTTATGATGGAGGAGACCAATACTATGTATCAAGAGATATTTGTCCTACAGACCAAATACGAGAATTGATAAGTAGTGCTGGAGGTACTAGTACCCCTACGGAAACAGAAACCGAGGGCAAACAACAATTACAATTATCCAAGGGAGGTGAAGAAACAAATGAGTAGTTCTAAGTATTGGAATTTAGCAGTAAAGGAAGATACTTCAAATGAAGCCGATTTATATTTATACAATATAATTGACGATTATGCATATGAAGGATATTCAGATTCTGCTGATAGTATCTTAAAAGATATTAATGATTTAGGAGATATAAAACAATTAAATGTATATATAAATTCTCCAGGAGGTAGTGTTTTTGAAGGAATATCAATCAAAAACATGTTAGAAAGACAAAAATTAAAAGGTTGTTTCATAAACGTGGTGATTGACGGACTTGCTGCTTCAATTGCAGGTGTCATTGCTATGGCTGGGGACAAGATTTCTATGCCAGAGAATGCTTTAATGATGGTTCACAGAGCAAGTTGTGGTTGTTTTGGAAACGCTGATGAAATGAGAAAGCAGATTGAAGTATTAGATAAAATAGATACTGTTTTAATTAATACCTATGTCAATAGAAGTGGTGGATTACTATCTAAAGAAGATGTTCAAGCTATGTTCGATAGTGGAGACACTTGGTTAACTGCAGAAGAAGCTAAAAACTATGGGTTATGTGATGAAATAACTGAAAGTTTAAAGGTTGCTGCATGTGCTAAGAGTACTGACTTTGAAAATAAAATAGACTTGGATAAATGGTCTAACAAAGTAAATGAGTGGGTAGATGAAAGTAATCACGATAATTCTATAAAGGAGGAAAAAACTTCTATGGAAAATGAAATAAATCCAGTAAATATTACTGTTAACATAGACGCTAAAGCTATTTTAGATGTCCTTCAACCTATAGTAGATAAAATAACTAATTTAGAAGAAAAATTATCTACTATAGCAGCAGTTAACGAAGAAGAAGGACAACCTATCAAAGATGAAGTTGCAGATAGCAACGAAAACATTGTTGAAAATAGTATTGAAGATGAAGTCAAAGACAATGAGGAAGAAATTAAAGATGTTGTAGACGAAAAAATCGAAAACAAGGTCGAAGAACCAGTTAATTTTAACCCTTATGCCTTTGATGAATTTTTAAAAAAGATTAAATAAATTGGAGGGTATAAAAAGTTATGGATAGACAAGAGTTAATCGACTTAAGAGACGAATTAATCGCTAAATTAGAATCAGGCAATGAAGAGTATAAAAATATGTTCAAGTCTGCAGGATTTACAAATGAACAAAAATCAGAAAAATTTGCAGAACTAATGGACGTTCAAAATAATATAGAACAATTAAAGTTAGATATTGCAAAGCTTGATGAACAAGCTACTGCTAAATTAAAGGAGGATTCTGAAATGTCAGATGTTAAAAAAGACAATATTATTGCAATGAATGCCGAAGTAGTTAGAGCTGCATTAGACGGTAGACCTGTAGATTACACTAAATTCAAAAATGAAGGTGTAGAAGGTAACTTCACAATAGATGGTGGAACTCATATGACTAGAGGTGATAAATTATTACCTGCTAACATGAGTAATGATTTAATATATGAACCATTTGCAAAAAACCAATTTAGAGAATTATCAAGATTTACTTCAATAATGAACTTAGAATTACCTAAGATTTCATTTGATGTTGCAACTGGAGCAGGTACTGTTGGAGGAATTAACAACGCTGGTGCTGGTGTTCCATCTTTCTTATCATCTGACTCTGAAACTGCAAAAGAAATTAAATCAACTGCAGCATTAATTAAATTTGAAAGAAATAAATTTAAAGTATTCTGTGCAATTCCTGAAACAGTATATAGAGGAACAGATGTTAACTTAATGGAAGTTGTTAACGCAGCTTTACAAAGTGGTTTTGCTAAGAAAGAAAAAGGTATGGTATTAGAAAAAGTTGTATATGCTGAGAATACTAATAATGCTGACGCTCCTGTATCTTTCTATGCTGAAATCGGTACTGCAGCTTATGGTAACGTAGCTAATAAAAAAGCTATCAAAGAAATTGAAGATAAAACAATGTATGACGCTATAATTGCAGCCATCTGCGATTTAGAAGAAGACTATGCTCAAAACGCAGTTTTAGTTATGAGAAAAGTTGATTACTTCAAGATGATAAAAGAATTAGTTAACCAAAATGCTACATTATTTGGAGCAAAACCAGAAGAAGTTTTAGGTATCCCAGTTAAATTTGTAGACGCTGCTACTCAACCAATTATTGGGGATTTCAAATACTCTCACTATAACTATGACTTAGGTATGGAATATGATAGTGATAAAGAAATCTTAACAGGTTTAAGAAGATTCGTAGTTACTGCTTATGTTGACCACAGAATCAAAATGAAATCAGCATTCAGATTAATAAAAGTTACACCCTAATAATCCCGGTACAGTAGAAACTCCGGGTGGAGATACACAAGAAACAGAAGATGATAGTAAAGTAAGTACTCAATCTCTTGATAGAGAAGAGTTAGCTAACCTTACCAATACTCAATTAAAATCAATTTGTGATGATAACGGTATTAAATATACTAAAACATCTACAAAAAACACTTTGATTAAAGCTATTTTAAATGAGTAGGGAGGTGGTAATATTTTATGATTACCACTAATCAAGCTAAAGAATGGCTAAGAATTTTAGATAACGATTCTGATGAATTAATAGGAAGATTACTTAGTAGAAGTCAAGCTATAATAAAGGCTTCTACTGGAGTTGGTTATGATTATGAAGATTATGTAGATGTGGACAAGTATCCTCAAATAGATGACCTTTATAATACTGCCCAAACCATGATAGTTACGAATTTATTTAATGAAGTTGATGAAGACCCGCATTCATTAACTTCTGTTTTAATTCAATTAGAAATGGAATATCTAAGGTGGAAGAAAGATAATGAAATTACCTAAACCCAAATACTATACTGAAAAATATAAACTTAAACCACATGAATTTAGAAGTAAAATTGAAATTTTAAAACTTGCTGAAACTACAGACGAGGATAATATTCCTACTAAGGAATATATCCTAGTTTCTACAGAAATGGCAAATATTAATACTACTACTGTAGATGAAACAAGTGATTCTAAAGGTATTATTGATATTCATAGAATGAGAGCAATAATACGTTTTCCACTCTCCTATCAAGTTACTGAAAAAATGGTAGTTAAGTATAATCGAGACTATTATAACATTATTGCAGTATCAGATGTACAAGAAGTCCACATGTTTTTAGAATTAACACTTGAAAGAGTGAGGTCTTAATATGAACATTTCTATATCAGGAGTTAATAGATTATTAAACAAATTAGAACGTATTAACCACATTAAAGCAATTGAAGCACTTGATAGTGTTGCAGAAGATGTAAAGAGTGTTATAAGAGAAGCGTGTCCTGTAGATAGTGGTTCTGCACGTAGTTCTATAGGAGTTTCTGATAGAAGAAGTAATAATTTATCTGCTTATATTGATGTAGGACTTAGTAATAAGACGGGGCCTTGGGAACAGTGGAAAGGTGCATACTTTCAAAACTATGGTTATCATAACTGGGGTCGTGGAGGTATATATCACGGTAAGTATGTATTCATTCATATTATGTGGTTTAACAGTGTGGCAGACACTATAAAGGGTAGTGCGGGGGCTAAAATAAAGGCTAAGTTGAAGTTAATGATATTAGCTGCGTGGGGAGGTTAAAAAATGACTATTGAAAAAACAATAAGAAAGGCTTTATCAGAAGTAGTAGATATAGCACAGTTAGAAGACATAGATTTAAAATCTTATTATATTCAAAGACACGATTTATCCTTACCTTGTATAGCTTATTCATATACAAGTAGACCAGCATATTTTAGCGATAATGGATGTAAGTCTGATTATTATACTGTAACTGTAAATTTATTAATAAATGAACAAGTTGAGAGGTACAAGAACCTAATAATTAACCATATGGAAAAGTATGGATTTGTTAGAACACTTACTTCTGCAACTTATTTAGAGGATAGTGGGTACTTTAATACCCCTATTCAATTTTTAATCTCTATACGAAAGGAAGATAATGTAAATGAGTAAGAAGGCTGTAGGTATATGTAACTGCCATTATGCAGTTTTAACTGTTACTCCTCAACAAAGTGGGGCTGATTTAATATCTTACGGAAAACCTGTTAAGATTCCAGACTTAGAAGAAATTTCTATAACTGAAACTTATGCAGAAGGTAAGAACTATGCTGACAATATCTGTAATATTGCAGTTAAAATAGTTAATAACGCTGATATTTCAATGACATTCTCTAATGTATCAAGAAAAATTGAAGCAGAATTAGCAGGTAAGACTTATAATAATGGTCAAATGGAATCAAATGTTAATGATACTCAAAAATCAGTAGCAATTTTATTTCAAAAAACTTTTGATGATGGGTCTTATGAAAATATAGTTTATTATAACTGTAAATTATCAAGAGATGATAATGGAGGTTCAACTAAGGGTGAATCTATATCATTCCAAGGAGTTACAATTTCCGGTACTGCAATTCCATTAAGTAATAACAAACTTTCTTATATAATTGCTAGTGATGAAGTTGGCGATGACGCCCAAGCTAAGAAGAAATTAGAAAACTTCTTTAAGACTGTACAATTTATTGATGCAGCAGACGCTACTGCTTAGTTAATTATAATATTTTCATTTGTTTGGGAGGGATTTTATTTATATTCCCTCCCATTTTTTATTATATTAAATAGTCATTAACTGTTTAATATAATTACTAATTATCATATTAATAGCAATGAAAATATTATAGTTTATAGGAGTTGATTTAAATGGCTATAGGAAGAAGAGAAAAAGTTGTAACAATAGGGGATAAAGAATATTTATTAGCGTTTGATAATTTATCAATTAAAGTTTATAAGGATTTATATAATAAAAATTTTATGACATCTTTTGCGTTACTAGGACAATGGGATGACCAAGCAATTATCGATTTTGCTACTGCTACAGTAAGAGATAAAGATAATCCTGATACTCCACTAGGGACAGAGTTATTGAACAGACATGATTTATTAGAGATATTATTAGGTTGTGGAAATGATGTTGTAGAGTTTGTAATTTCAGGCTTGCCAAAGAAATCAGAAAAAAAGTAAAACTTCTTCGACAGAAACAAAACAAGGAGACGATATAGATTTAGATTGGCTTGAGTATTATTACTGTACTATATTAAGACGTTCCGAGTATGACTTTTGGACAAGTGACTTGAGAAAGACCTTCGCTCAAATAGATATTTATACATCTATGAATGAGAAACAACAAGAAGCTAGAAAAAAGGTCGAAGAAGAAAATAACTTAAAAAAGGAAGGAAAACAAAAGACCACATACAAGGTCTTAGATTAAGGAGGATTACAAATGGGTGATATTAAAACTGTTTCAGATTTATTAATATCTTCTTATAGAAATGATTTATCAAAAACTGATTTAATACCAGTTTATAGAAAAATAGTATTAAATGACGCTATTGTAATATCAAATATTTTAAAGTATGTGACTGTTGTTAGTGATAGAGATATAGAAGTGTTTAATAAGGATGGAAGTGTTGCATTTACTTTTACTAGGCAAAATGCTAATTATGTTAAAACCGTTTTAGGGGAATATGTATTTAGAAGAAATGAATTAGGAGATATTATCCCACAAGAATTAACTCAAGAATTAGCTGAGACTTTAGATAAGGCTATCTACACCTATTTAAATTCAAAAGCTACTTTGGTTTCTGCTACTAAGACTACTACTGTAGAGAAAATAGTTGAGTTGAAAAATAGTAAGTTTAAGAATAAAGATTTTATATTAGGAGTGGGATTACAACAATACTTAGATATAAAGGAAAAGTTTAATAGTACTTTTCCATACCAAGTAGTCTATATTCCTTATATAGAAGATGGAAGTATCCTAGCATTTAAGAAGAACTGTGTATATGCAAATATTATATTACACTCTATTGAAATGAAGAAAGATGTTTTAGCTGGTACGTATACATTTGTACTACCTATACTAGATTTTAAAATAGGTTGTAAAGACGTATTTAAGATATAGTACCCTAATGAAAGGAGGTAATTAGATGTCAGAAGAACTGTTAATTACCCTTGGGGTACAGGATAAAAATGCAAGTGCACAGATAAGGGCTTTAGAGAATAATATAAAATCCTTAGATAGACAAATAAAACTAGCCAGTGGTAGTGGTAAGTTAATGTCTATGAATATGCAACAATTAACTACCCACTATACTCAAATGGGCGATAAAATGAAGAATATGCAAACTCAACTTAGGTCATACAAAACTAGATTGAGTGAAGCAAATGAAAATATCGCTAGACAAAAGTCATTGATGAATGAGTTAAGTGCCGCTGGTCAAGAAGGTACTACTCAGTATGCAAAAGCTGCGAGTCAATTAGACCGTTATAGAGCAACTGCTAATAATACTGAGAATGGTATAAAAGAGTTACAATTAAAAATTCAGAATCTGAATAATGAAATTTCTCAGACAAAACATATTATGGATAACTTCTCTGCTATACAACTAGGAAATAAGTTAGTGGGTATAGGAAGTAGTTTAGAAAATACCGGAACTAAAATACAGAACGTTGGTAAAGGTTTAGGTACTTTAGGTAATACTATAACCAGTCTATCTTCACCATTTACTGCGATAGCTGTAGGAGCTGCGACTGCTGCTATTTCTTATGAATCTGCATTTGCAGGTGTAAGGAAAACAACAAACGCAACTGAGCAAGAATTCAAGGTGATGTCTGACCAAATTCGTGCGATGGCTAAAGAAATGCCAACAAGTGCGAATCAAATAGCGTCAGTAGTTGAAATAGCTTCACAATTAGGTGTTGCTAAAGAGTCTGTTGTAGACTTTGCAAAGGTTATGGCTCAACTAGGAGACGCTACAAATCTTGGAGCAGAAGAAGCCTCAACTGCTATTGCACATTTCATGAACGTTACAGGGTATGCAGGTAAAACTGCGACTCCGGAGTTTAGTGACGCAGTACAACGATTAGGTAGTACGTTGGTTGATTTAGGTAACAACACCGCAACCACAGAAGCAGATATTATGAATATGGCAAGTAGATTAGGTGCAGCAGGTTATCAAGTAGGTATGTCTCAAGCACAAATATTAGCTTTATCTGCAGGGTTGTCATCATTAGGACTAGCGTCTGAAATGGGTGGTAGTGCATTCTCTAAATTAATGGTAAACATGCAAGTAGCGTGTGCTAACGGTGGCGATTCATTAGAAGATTTTGCAAGTGTTTGTGGAATGACTGGTGGCGAATTTAAACAAGCTTTTGAAACAGACGCGTATGGAGCAATAGTTAAGTTCACCGAAGGACTTGCTAACGGTGGAGAAACAGGTGAATCTGCTATTAAAATATTATCTGATATGGGTATTGAAGAAGTACGTTTAAGGGACGCTATTTTAAGAGCAACAAACGCACATGGCTTATTTACAGATACTTTAAATATAGCAAATAATGCTTGGGCAGAAAATTCTGCTTTAACTAATGAAGTACAACAACGTTATCAAACTACTGCGAGTCAAATTCAAATATGTAAGAATAAAATGGTAGATTTAGGTATATCTCTAGGAGAAAAATTATTACCTCACATTTCTAAATTCTTAGACAAAGCGTCTGAGTTAGTAGAATGGTTCGGTAATCTTAGTGAAGGTACTCAATTATGGATACTAAAAATAGGTATATTAGGCCCACTTGTTGGTGGAACTATTTCTTTATTAGGTAAGTTTGTAACAGGTATTGGGACAGTTACTAAAGCCTTTGGCTCAGGTATTGGTATGATAGGTAATTGGGTATTAAAAATGGCAGGAGTATCAACTACTGCTACCACCACATCAACTGCTTTAGGAGGAATAGGTACTGCTGCCGCAAGTAGTACAGGAAGTGTAGGTACGTTGGGTACAGTCATGGGGGCTTTAACTAGTACTACTGGTCTTGTCACTATAGGTGTAGTAGGAGTAGCCGCAGCCCTCGGAGGTTTAGCTTTAGCATGGCATAACAATAGTAAAAAGTGCGAGGAAGGTGCTAAACAACTAAGTGAAGCAGGTTTTGTCGCAGAAGATTTAAAGGGAAAAGTTAAAGGTACTGCAAATGTACTAGATAAACTTTTTGGACATGAATATGATATTAAATTCTCTGATAATTATAAAAATGCAACGGCTAAAATAGAGGAGAATGTTCAAGGTTGGGCAAATAGACTTAAAGAAATGCAACAAAATATTCAAAATATCTTAAACAATACTGAAATTACTCCTGAGACTAAACAAGAGGAAGTAAAAGCACTTGTTCAACCTTGGATAGATGAAACTAATCAAGGTGCACAGACAATCGCTCAAAATATGTCAGAAATGGATAAATCCGTTGTGGATTATGCTAAAAAGACATTTGGGGAGGGTTCTAAGTCATATAATGAATTCTTAAATAGTTACAGTAAAGCAAGAGATAATTACAAACAAGTGTACGATTCAGATACTCAACAATTACTTGATATATATAGTAAATTAGGTACCGGAGAAATTCAAATGACTGAGGAAACTCAAGCTAGAATTCTTGACCTAATAGAAGACCGTAAAGAAGCCGAAAAAAGATTATCTATGACTAGTTCCGAGGACTATTTAAATCAATTAGAATTAGATGGAGAGAAAGAGAGGGCTGTATACGAAGACAAAATTAAGAATATTCAGAAGTATACAGACTCTGTAGCAGAAGCTAAAGAGAAAGAGAATAAAACATGGGCAGAGTCAGCAATAAAACAAGCTGAAGCTTTATATATGGCAGGTTCTGTAAGTAAGGAAACTTACACTCAAATGCTAGATGATATAGCTGCAAATGAACAAAAGCTTAATGAATTAGCACAAGTTTCTGCCAATTCTTATGGATTACAAGCTTTATATAGTAAAGACTTTGCTGACCAACATGGTCTTCATGTTAAACAAGTTGAAGGTGACATACAAGGATTATATCAAGTATACGATAGCAATGGACATGCTATGAGGACGGTATTTGCAGATAATGAAGCAGCCTTACAACAATATGCCGCTACTAATGGTATGACTTGTCAGACTATTACTAATGAAACTGGTGCTATGACTATGGTAGTAGTAGATTCTTATGGAAATGTTCAAGGACAATTAGCAAATAATGAATGGGCATGGAAAAATAATGCTGCCGCCGTAGTAAATGCTTTAAACACTGAAATTAATAGTGTTAAAAATGGTCAAATGACTACTTCTCAAGCTATGGAGATAATAAAATCTAAATTAGCTGAGGGTAGTTTAAAGGCTTCTGACTTCGGATTTGCTACCCAAGAAGGATTTTTGAGATGTGCTGAACAAGCACTTAATGCTAAAGGTGATGTAGACTCATTAAAAAGTAGTGTTAACAACTTACCTCACACTACTACAATAACAGTCACTGATAATGGAACTGCGAAAGACGTGCAATGGAGAATTGATGGTATACATGGTAAATCAGTTACCGTTACAGTTAATCAAGTACCTGGTACTGTAGTTCAACACACCAGAGGAGGTTCATTTACTATTAATGAACAAGGTACACATGGTCAAGTAGGTTCTCAACAACTTGCGAAATTCAACGAAAGTTGGAGAGGAAGTAAAAGTTGGGAATTAATTGATGGTAACTATGTGGACTTAGGAAACGATGGAAAAACTAGCAGAGCCTTATTAGGAGTTGGAGCAAGTATTAAGTCCAATGCAACTTCTACTAAAATGATGATGAACGCTGTTAAAGATGAAGTAACACGTCAAGTAAATAAAATGATAGAAGGTACTTACATGGATTATGGTGTACCATCATCGCCTATGAGTCAGATGGCTTTCAATATTAGTAACGGAGGATTTAATCAATCTGTTAGTAATAATTTTGATGATAGTAATATTGTTAGTACTCTATTTGAGGTTATTAAGGCTATTTCTGGTATTAACATGAATCCTACTGTATCCTTTAATCCCAAACAAACTGCACAAGTTTTAACTCCTTACATTGACAGACAATTAGAATGGAATAGGAAACACAAATAATTTATTGGAGTATGTTAAGTATATCTTAACATACTCCTTTTTTTATTGTTATCATATTTATTATGAAGGTTGAGGAGGTGTTACAGAGAAATGTCCTTTTATATAACATTTGATAACGGTAAAACTGATACTAGTTTTGGAATGAACTTAGCAGAGAGACCTTCTATTCCGATTACTTCAAATAATACAGATTATATACAAATACCTGGAAGTGATGGTTACTTAACTCGTAAAGACGGTTTTCAGAATAGGTCTATTCAATTAAAGTATCAATTTAATGATAATTCTAATCTAATAGGTAAAGTTAGACCCTTTATTGCACAACTTCGTAATGCTAAATCTTTTTTCTTTTCTGATGACCCATCAGTAGAATATAGAATGTTAGATGTATCATTTGATAATATAGAAAGGGAAGTAAGAATTTTAGGTACACTTACTGTTAATATTGTGTTAGAACCATTTTGTTATTATCGAAATGTGGCTACAATTGATGGTAAAGTTACTAGTAGTATTACTAATATAGGGGATTATTTATCTCGTCCTTATATGAAAGTAACTTGTAAAGGTACGGTAACTAATCAACAAATTGTAGTTAATAATTTAATACTGAAATTTAAATCTATTACAGATTTTATTGAAATAGATAGTCAAGTGAGACGTTGTTACAAAAATAGTTATGCAGCAGACATGGGAGGTAACGTAGAAGCTAAAGATTACCCTATATTTAACGTAGGGGTAAATAATATTCAAGTTTCTTCTGGTATTACTCATGTATATATTAATCCAAGATGGAGGTGTTTTTAGTGGCAATTAGAAAATTTAGTCCCAACTCAACTGAATCTGATTGGAAAACATTGGGGTTAACATTGGATGACGAAATTACAGATATAGATGTGGTGGAAATATTAAATACTTCATTTAGTTTAACCATAAAATTTGATATAGATTCTGAAAAGGGTAATAGTATTTGTGAAAATGATATTATCGTATGTCCTACAAACAATATTGTAGATAACCAAGTATTTGTAGATGAACCATTTCGTGTAAGAAATATTCAAAAGGATTTAGATACTATTACTGTATATGCTACACATAAATGTTTCGACGCCCAAGACAACTATATAGAAAAATGCAATATAGTATCAGAACCTGGAACTGTAGCAATAACTGATATATTAAAGAGTACTCAATATAAAGGAGAAATAACTGCTTCATCAGATGTAACAAAATCTAGTGATTTTTCAGTAGAAAATATAAATCTATTGAGTGCTTTAATTGGAGATGATGTATCCTATAAAAATGTATATGAATGTGATGCCACTTTCCACAACAATGATATTCATTTCGTTAAAGAACGAGGAATAGACCGTGGAGTCGTAGTTGAATACGGTAAAAATTTAACTGGGGTAAATTATGAATTGGAATTTGCAGAAACATATACTAGGATATTACCTTCATCATCTGATGGAATATTACTACCAGAAAAATATTATGATAGTCCTAAAATTCAAGACTATCCACACCCTATTATTAGGACAGTGAGTTTTTCTGATGTAAAACTAGTAAGTACTTCAAAAGGAGACGCTATAGAATATTCATTCACTTCTCAAGAAGATACTAAGGTTACAATAGAAATAGATTTTGGATATTTCGATACTACTGATAGCCATGAGGTTTCTTTATATTCAGTATCACTACAAGATAAAGATTATAAAGAGGAAGACGGAGAAAGGGAACTTGTAAAGAATAGCGAATTCATTAATAAATTAGATAACTGGAAACTAACAGGAGTTACTGCAGAAGCTGTCAGATTTAATGAAAAGCAGATAACAATCCCTATTGATGACCTCAATACTAGTTCTCCAAGAGACGCTAAAAATATTAAACAAGTAGATATAGATATAAAGAATGGTAAAACTTATAAATTAAAAATAAGTGGTGGTTCGACAATATATAGAAAGATTAGAGTGGTCGTTAACTCTGCGAAAAACGCATATATTGACGAATTAAACTATTTAGGTAAACCACCCGAAGAAGGTAAGGAAAATAATAACGAGTCTCAAAATAGTTTAACAGAAGTGTACAATGCAATAAGAGAAAGATGTGCCAAATTATTTTCTGAGGATAAAGTAGACCTTCCGAAAATCACTATTAGCGTAGATTTAGCAGTATTAACTGCTACTGAGGAGTATAAAGACTTTGCGTCTGAAAAAATTTGGGTCGGAGATACAGTAAGGGTTAAGTATTCTAAAATAAATTTAGATACTTCTATTAAATGTCTTGAATCCCATTTTGACCCAATTAGAAAGGAAGTCACTTCTCTTGTCATAGGAAATGAAGAGAGTTCTTTTACCAACTCTGTTTCAGAATCTACTAAAGCAGATAATGAATTAAACAAAAAGGTTAATGACTCTATTCAAGTAAATAGTCCTGTAATAAACACGGATTCAATTATAAAAGAGGCAGTAGCACAAGCTACTGAGATAATAAACAATGGATTAGGTGGATATGTTGTAAAAACTAGAGACGAGTTATTAGTAATGGACACTGATAATGTAAACACTGCAAAAGTTATTACACGTATGAATAAAAATGGGATTGCAGTATCTACTAACGGATATGGAGGCCCTTGGTATGGTTTAGTATCTGGAGGTAAATTAATTGTAGATGAAACTACATGTTCTAAATTAACTGCTTCTATAATAAAGGCAGGTATACTACAAAGTGTTGACGGTTCTTCATGGTTTAATTTAGAAGATGGTTCGTTTAGTTTTGGTAATGGTCAGTTAACATTTAATGGCTCAGATTTAGTAATAAAGATAGATGATAAAACCCTCAACGACTTATTAAACTCAACTTTTAATGTAGTGATGAATAAAGAAAATGTTGCTCTTACTTTAGATACAAATAGTTTCCCAATAGAATCTCAAGAAATTCCTATTACATTTAAAGTTTTAAAGGATAATACTACTACCGAGACTCCTTGTATTATTAATAGTGTAACTCCTTCAATTTCTACCGAAGCTATTAAGTATATAATTAATAATAATACGTTTACTATCAAGGTAGATAATTCTAAGAGAATGTTAGATATTTCTACCATCGATTTAGATGTAGAACTAGAAATACTTGATTATATTATTCATAAAACTATAACAATAAGTACAGTTTTACAAGGTAGAGACGGTAAAGACGGTGTTAACGGTACTAATGGTATTTCATCTTATTTCCATGTTAAATATGCCCCAAACAGTAATCCAACTTCTAGTCAAATGACTGAAACCGTTCAAGATTATATAGGTACTTATGTAGATAATATAAAAGAGGACTCTTTAGACCCTAAGAAATATACTTGGGTTAAACTTGTAGGTAAGGATGGTACAAACGGTATTCCTGGAACTAATGGTACAGACGGTAAAACTACCTATCTTCATATCAAATATTCTGATGATATGGTTAAATTCACTGCGAATAATGGTGAGACTCCAGGTAAGTATATGGGTCAATACGTAGACTTCATAGAAGCAGATAGTTTAGTATTTAATAATTATACCTGGGCTTTAATAAAGGGTGATGACGGTAAGAATGGTGTTAATGGTACACCTGGAACAAGTTCTTACTTTCACGTTAAATATTCTGCAATACCTAATCCTACAAAAACTTCTGATATGAGCGAAGAAGTTAATACTTATATAGGTACTTATGTGGATAATATAAAAGCAGATAGTAACGACCCTGCTTCTTATAAATGGGTTAAGCTTATAGGTACAGATGGTACAAATGGTACAAATGGACTTCCTGGGAAGGATGGAGTTAACGGTAAGACTACTTACTTACACATTAAATATTCCGATGATATGGTTACTTTTACAGCAAATGATGGAGAAACTCCCGGTAAGTACATGGGACAAATGGTTGACTTTATTCAAAAAGATAGCATGATATTTAATGATTATACATGGTCATTAATCAGAGGTAAAGATGGTAAAGACGGTCAAGATGGTATAAATGGTACACCTGGTACTAGTTCTTATTTCCATGTTAAGTATGCACCTAATAATAATCCAACTGTAAACGAGATGACTGATACTCCTCAAGAATATATTGGTACTTATGTAGATAACAACATACAAGATAGTAATGACCCTAGTAAATATACTTGGATTAAGATTCAAGGACAAGACGGTACTTCCATTACTATAGACTATACTGTTTCTAAATTACCCACTACAGGAGAAGTAGGTAAGTATTATTACGTAACTGCTACCGGTTTCTTATGGAGATACGAAACTGATGGTTGGGTAAGTTTAGGGAAGATTCAAGGCCCACAAGGTATTCCAGGTAAGAATGGTAGTGATGGTAGAACTTCTTATCTACACATTAAATACTCTAATGATGGGGGTAAAACTTTTACTACAAATAACGGTGAAGATGTAGGTATGTATATTGGTACTTACGTTGATTTTACCGAAGCTGATAGTAATAGTGTAAATAAATATACATGGGCAAGAATGCAAGGTATTGATGGTACTAACGCTAGTTATGTTACAATCGTTGAAAGTGATAGGATTTTTATTAAAACTAAGGGTGCTACAAATTACTCTCCGTCTACTATAAAACTTACCCCAGAATTCACTAATTGTACATTTAATAAGTGGCAATACAGTACTAACGGAGGTTCTTCTTGGACAGATGTAACAAGTGGGTTAAATGGATTAACTATAAGTAATCGAGTTTTAACAATCTCCAATTCTTCGCCTTTATATACTAATTCAATTAATTCTGTTTCCTTCAAAGTTACTGCCAGCGATGGTTCATCTGATGTGAGTACTATTGCTAGGTTAATGGATGGTACTGATGGTAATAATGGTACTAACGGTACAAATGGTAAAGATGGAGTTAGTGCTACTAATGTAATATTAGGAAATGAAAACCATACTTTCCAAGCTACTAGCAACGGAAAAGCAATAGCAAGTACTATTTCTTTTGATATTGATGGTTATGTAGGAACACAGGAAAAAGCAGTAACAATTGGAACTGTAAGTAACGTACCAAGTGGAATGACTATTACTCCTAGTGGTTCAGGTACAACCAATGCAAAGGTTACAGTAGTCGTAACTACTTCTATGACTAGTTTAAATGGTATTGTAACTATTCCAGTTACTTGTAATGGACTTAAATTTAATAAACAATTTACTTACTCTTTATCAGTTCCAGGTAAAAACGGTAAGGATGGTATTAATGGTACTAACGGTATTAATGGTACTTCTAGTTATTTCCATATTAAATATTCGCCAGTAGCAAACCCAACTGCGAGTCAAATGACTGAGAATGTAAGTACTTATATAGGTACTTACGTAGACAGTAATCCTACAGACTCAAATGACCCTAAAAAGTACACTTGGAGTAAATTTATAGGACAAGACGGTAACAATGGTACTAATGGTTTGCCAGGTAAAGATGGTGTAAATGGTATAACTTATTATCTCCATGTTAAATACTCCAATGATGGTAAAACATTTACTGCAAATAAAGGGGAAACTCCTGGAGATTATTTAGGTCAATTAGTTGATACTAAAAAGGAAGACTCAACTACCTTTAGTGATTATACTTGGAAGAAGATTAAGGGTGAAGATGGTATAGATGGTAAATCTGCATATTTCCACATTAAATATTCAAGTGTTGCTAACCCTACATCTGCGAGTCAAATGAGTGAAACTCCGAATACTTATATAGGTACTTATGTAGACCAAAATCCTACAGATTCAAATGACCCTAAGAAGTATACTTGGACTAAGTTTATAGGAAAAGACGGTAATAACGGTACTAATGGGTTACCAGGTAAAGATGGTAAAGATGGTACTACTTATTATTTACACATTAAGTACTCTAATGATGGTAAGACTTTTACTTCTAATAATGGAGAAACTCCTGGTAACTACCTAGGTCAATATGTAGATACAGTAGAAGCAGATTCAAATACATTCAGTAAATATACTTGGACTAAAATAAAGGGAGACAAGGGAGATACAGGTATTCAAGGCCCTGCGGGTTCTTCTAGTTACTTCCATATTAAATATTCAAGTGTGGCTAACCCTACAACTACTGCTCAAATGACTGAAACTCCTTCTGATTATATCGGTACTTATGTAGATGAAAATCCTACAGACTCGAACGACCCTAAGAAGTATACTTGGAGCAGATTCAAGGGACAAGACGGTAATAAAGGGGAACAAGGTACTCCCGGTGTAAATGGTAAGGATGGTAAAACATATTATCTCCATATTAAGTATTCTAATGATGGTAAAACATTTACTGCCAATAATGGAGAAACTCCCGGAAGTTGGTTGGGACAATATGTCGATACTACAGAAGCCGATTCTACAGTCTTTAGTAAATATACTTGGGCGAAGATAAAAGGGGATTCCGGTTCTAATGCTAGTTATGTGAGAATTGATGATACCACTCAAGTATTTTTAAAAGCTAAGGGAAGTACAGTGTACACCCCAAGTTCAATAAAATTAACACCCGTATTTACAAATTCTACTTATAGTAAATGGCAATATTCTATAAATAACGGTTCATCTTGGACTAATGTAACAAGTGGTTCAAATGGATTAACTATAAGTGGGAATGTATTAACTATATCGAATACATGTAATCTATTTACAACCAGTGTAAAAACAATCGTGTTTAAAGTTACCGGGTCTAATAATACTTCTGATAATATGACTATAATAAGAATAGATGATGGTAATGACGGTGCTACCCCTAATTACAATCTTGTACCTAACGCTTATAAGATGAATGATAAATTCTCAACAGCAGGGGATTTCAAGGGTACTAAGACACTCGTAGCTGATACAGGTGCTGCATGTGGCTATCATATTGAAATTAAGTGTACAACCGCTGGTAAAGGAGGCCCTCATTTTCCAGTATTCCCTAAAACTTCCGACCGTATAGGAAAAGTTTATACATGGAGTTTCTGGGCGAAGGCTAGTAGTAATATGGATATAAACACTATGGGTCACGAAGCTGGTGGGACTGTATCTAATAGAAAGTTAACCACTACATGGAAAAAATTCACCTTTACTTGGACATTTACTGATATAAACAACCATTCGTTTGTATTTTATAAAAGTGGTAGTTCTTGGTCTGTAGGTGATATACTGTATATTAAAGATTTTAAAATAGAAGAAGGTGACGCAGATACCACATGGCTTCCTACAATAGAGGAAATGAAGGGGATTAATGCTACTACCATTCAACTATCTAACGAGAATCATACTTTCCAAGCTACTAGCAATGGAAAAGCTGTTGCTAAGACCATTTCCCTAAATGTTTATGGTTTTAATGGGACTTCTAAAGCTAATTGTACTGTAGGTACTATAAGTGGATTACCTACCGGAATGACAGCAACTATAAATAATAATGGTACTACTTCTACTTCAATTAGTATAGCAGTTGCTACTTCAATGACTACTACAAACGGTATTGTTTCTATCCCAGTTACTTGTAATGGCTTAACAATCAATAAAATTTTTACTTACTCTTTAAGTATTCCAGGAACTAATGGTACAAACGGTACTAATGGTACAAATGCTAGTTATGTAGAAGCTATTCCTACAACCCAATTCTTTAAATGTGGTACGGGTTCTACAACTTATACTCCTAGTAGTATAACTATCACACCGACATTTGTTAATTGTAACTATTCAAACTGGCAATATAGTGTAGATGGAGGTAGTACTTGGACTAATGTAACAAGTGGGTCAAATGGATTGACTATAAGTAGTAATAAATTAACCATTAGTAATTCCTCAGCATTATATACAAGTTCTGTAACGTCTATAGCATTTAAAGTAAATGCGAGTGGGAATAGGTCAGACGTAGTTACTATTTCTCGTTTAAAGGATGGTAATAACGGTACTAATGGTACTAATGGTAAAGGTATCAGTAAAGTAACTAATTATTATTTAGCTACTAATAGTAGTAGCAATGTTACCACTTCTACCTCAGGGTGGACTACTACTGTACAAAGTATATCTACTTCTAAGAGATATTTATGGAATTACGAGGTTATAACTTATACTAACAATACAACATCTTCAACTACTCCGACTATTATTGGAGTGTGTGGTACTAACGGTACTAACGGTACTAACGGTACAAATGGTAAGGGAATTAAATCTATTACTGAGTACTATTTAGCTACTAATAGTGGTAGTAATGTCACAGCAGCTACTACTGGTTGGACTACTACTATACAAAGTGTTTCAAGTTCTAAAAAGTATTTATGGAACTATGAAGTAATCACTTATACTGATAATAGTTCAATTACCGGAACTCCTAGAATTATTGGAGCGTATGGAGATAGGGGTACTAATGGTACTAACGGTAAAGATTCTGTAAATATATTATTGGGAAATGAGAACCACACATTTGCAGCAGGTAGTAATGGGAAAGCAGTTGCAACTACTGTTAATACAACAGTTTTTGGATATGTCGGAACAACTAAAACGGCTTGTACTGTAGGTACTATAAGTGGACTTCCTAACGGTATGACTGCAACTATAAATAGTAATGGTACAACATCTACAAGTATTACGTTTACTGTAACAGATAGTCTTAGTACTAAAAACGGTACAGTTACAATTCCTGTAACCTGTGGAGGAGTGACTATAAATAAAATATTCACTTATAGTTTAGCAATAGCTGGTGCTGCAGGTACTTCATCTAAATTAGTAAAAATAAATGCGTCTACTAATGTATTTAAGAGTACAAACGGAGGTACTACATTCTCTCCTTCATCAATTACATTATACTATAAAGTGCAAAATTGTACCTTTGATAAGTGGCAATACAGTATAAGTGGTAATTCTTGGGTAGATGTAGTAAGTGGTAATAGTGGATTAACTTTGAAGGACAACGGTCTTACAATTTCTGTATCTTCTAGTTTATATAATACTACTGTAACTGCAGTATCTTTCAGAGCATTGTCTACAACAGGTGGTATATATGATACACTTACAGTATATAAATTGTATGATAGAACAGACATTAATGACCAGTTAAATAAAATGCAACTCACTGTTACACAATCTAATAGTAAATGGGAAGCCGCATTTAAAAATGCTAATGCAAATAATATGTTGTTAAATTCTGACGCACAAACTGGAGATACTAGCGAGTGGGTTACTAATGGAGGGGGATTGAGTGTCGGTAAAGCTAATGCGTTTCCTTTCTACGGAAATACTGAAAACTATTTTAAAACATCCTTTAAGGGAGGTGCTAGATATGCTCATGACATTCAGTTAGAACCAAATACAGAATATGTATACGAAGGTTATATATATGCTTCTGCAAATTTTACTACTGAAGACTTATCTCCATTACATTTTTGGATTTGGAAAGGTAGTACCCCTACTGGTTCTAGGTTATGTACAGTGCTTGATTACAGACAAACTATTACTGCAGGGAGATTTGTAAAGTGCTATGTACATTTCAAAACAAACAATTTAACAGAAGCATTGTATGGTAGATTTTTTGTATACAGTAGTGATAATGTTACTCAAGTAGGATTTAAAAGGATGTCTCTAAAGAAGGGTACTGTAGAAACTGAATGGACTCAACATCCTAATGAGGTTAAATCTAGTACCACATCCATTGACGCTAGTGGTATCACGGTTAAACATGATAAGGTTGGAAGTTTTACTCATATGGGAGCTGATGGTTTTAGTATTTGCGATAGTGCTACCGGTGATGTAATGGCTTGGTTGTCAAGTAGAACACAATGGACTGAATTAAAAGTAGATAAAGTTTTTGCTGGTAACTTAGAAAACCTATATGAAGGCCCTAGTAATTTATATGTTGACCACTCTAAAACTGCTTGTGGTGATGGGTCTGCAAGTTCCCCATTCAACAGTTTTGCAGCATTACAGGAATATTTAGAAAAAACTCCTTGTATTAATAAAGACTTATATATTACTGTACGAGACCCTAAAGCTACAATCTGGGAACAATTAAGATTGCAAGGTCTACATGGAGGAGGATTCATAAAAATAGTATTAGAGGGAACTTTAGTAATATCAAGTCCAGGTAATGGTCTACCGGCTATTTATTTAACTCAAATAAATAAATGGGTATGGATTTTAGGAGGACGTACTTTCGGTACTAGTAATACAGGTATTGTAATACAAGATAATCCTAATGTTAATGGAGGTGGACATGGTATAATAGCCTACGATGTGTCCAGATTAGAAGTGGACGCATTGACTATATCTACAAAAAATTGGGGTATTCTTACTGATAGAACAGATTTATTTACTTACAATGTAGATTTTGGTAAATGCTATACTGCAGTAGAGGCACGTTCACAATCAATTTATTATTCCTATGATGACGTTGGAAGTAATGCAAATTTCTGTATTTTAAAGGGTGGCTCAAAAGCTTTTTGGGGTAGCGATAGTAATGGTACTCGTCCTATAGGAAACGTACAATGTGTTCACGGTATTTATTATTCCTTTGGGAATGGGAGAACTGAAACAGCTTCTACTAGATTCCCAACTACCCCACCTTCTCCTCCAGTTACATCTCAAGTATATACTCAGACTTTCAATTGGACTTCGCACAGAACTTATCAATACCAATGGAGTAACTGGGGTGACGATGATTGTAAACAAGGAAGTTGGGGCTACGGTCTACGAGGAGGTCATATGTTCTTCGATATTTCCGGTATAAGAAATTGGATGGGTTCAGGTACTGTACAAGATGGTAACTCTATAACTCTAACAAGGGCAAATAGTGGAGGTTTATCTGGTGGTTCAAATGTATATATAAATGGTTCTAGTTGTAGTAGTGCTAGTGGGACTCCTAGTTATGGAGGACAAACACATTTAGGTACATTGGCTTGGGGAGAAACTAAGACATTTACTTTACCTAAAGCAATAGTAGAGGGGTTAAAGAATGGTACGTACAATTCTCTTGCAGTCTATGTAAATAGTAGTGCAAACAATAACTATATAAATATAGTAAACTGTAGTATTACTTTAAAGGTTAAAAAGTGATAATATGAACTAAGGAGTAACTTACTTACTCCTTAGTTTTATATAATTTAATAAGATAGAGGTTGAGGGAGAGGATAGTAGATGATTACAAGAATTCGTAGTTTAGATGAACGTTGTTTAGAAATATATGAAACTGACATTGTAAATGGAGGAGAAGTTTTAATCCTAATGGCTTACTGTGTCAGAAGAAACAATGGTGTTTGGGCGTTAAATGAACCCCAAATATATAATGAAAAGATTTATGAAGCTAATAAAGATATGTATAACACCCAAATACAAGCATTTAGAAATGATTGTATAGGTGAGGTAAAAGAAGATTTAAGTTTATTAGTATCTCAAATGGAATCATTAAAAAAGGATAATAGTGTGATTATGAACGCTATAGCTGAACTAGATACGGAAATAAACAAATAATATAAGAGTTAATGTAATGTTAATATTACATTAACTCTTTTTCTTTTTATAAGATATTCTATATATAATGAGACTAAGAAAGGAGTGTAAAGAGATGGCTATTTCAAAAAATATAACTATTACCATCAGGTCAACCAAGGCAACTCCTAGCGAAAAATTATTCATCTATCAAGGCGATTTTGGAATTGATTTCTATTTTAAATTAAATGAATTTAATTATTCTATAAAAAATACAATAAATTTAGCGTCTAATTTAGATGAAGGTGCATATGCTAGTGTTACAGTTCAATGTCCTAACGGTGATGTATTTGAAAGAGACCCCTTCCCTATTGAAAATGATTTATTAAAATTTACAATAACTAAAGACCTTACTGATGATTTAAGTGATATTGGAAAATATACACTTCAATTTCACTTATATGATGGAGAAGGTTCAGACGCTAATAGAATTACAATCCCCCCTATATCCTTTGAAGTCCGAACTTTATTAATTTAAGGAGGGATTAAATTATGGCAATTAGTAGAAATGTTACCGTTACAATAAATGGTACTAAAGCTACTGTAGATAGTAAAATTCATGTTTATAGTAATGACCGAGGTATTGACTTACACATAAATTTGGTTAATTTTGACTATGTAATAAGGTCATTAAATCAAGATGTATTAAAAGCAAGTGCTAGGGTATTAAAACCGAATAGAAAGGAATACTTCGATATTGATACATTAAGAGTAGAAGATAAAACCATCATATTTACCATAACTCAAGCAATGACAGATGAATTTGATGAAATCGGTAGATATAGTGTTCAGATACATTTATTTGATTTAGAAGGAAATCGTATAACTATCCCCCCAATTGATTTTTACGTAAATGAATTAGTTGCAAGGGATTCTATCCCTATAGATTCTTATGCTATGGCAGATATAAGTGAAGTAGATTTGTATAAAGCTGCTCCGTCTGATTATGTTCCCGTAGAAGGACAGTATATAAGAACTTGGTGGTATACAGGTGATTATATAACTTCGGCTAAACTGAATAACCTTGAAAATGGTGTAAGTATGAATATATTGCAAGAAGATTTTACAGTACAAGGAGTATCGATAGGAGAAGCTACTGATAAGAAAACATATAAAGCAGGACTTACTGCTTTAGATATTGTTAAAGATATGTTAACTAAGCGAATAGTCCCTTCTTACACACCTCCTACAATGTCAATGACATCCTCTGTAACGAGTTGTGAGTTAGGGGAAAGAATTTCTACGACTATTAGAATAAACTTCAATGTGGGTGATTCTGGTGGAATAGACACAGTGTCTATATCGCTAGATGATAAGATATTAGCAGAATCTACTTATACATCTCTGGACGGATTAGTTATGGATAGAGACATGGAATTTATAGGAAAACTATCCTACTTAGAAGGAGATATAAAATATGACAATTTAGGAACGGAAGTACCTAACCATATTTTGGCAGGTAATTTCACTTCAAGTATACTTATAAAGGCATATCATCCAGGGTTTGCTTATTGTGAAGATAGTAACAATATCCCTAATTCAGATGAAATCCGTAATCACTCTAAATATATACTTAATCCGAGAAGGGGTACAACTATGAAAGTTGTTACCACAGAATCTACTAATTTAGTAGTATTTGCATATCCGTCGTCTGTTGGAGAATGTTCAAAAATTCGTTATGAGGAATTGAATGATGACAACAGTAAATCAATCTTTACTTTAACTACTTTAGATGTAGTAGACTTGCAAGGCACTAACCCAGAAACTTATTTTGTGTACTACTATATACCGTTAGTACCATTTGGTTCAAAAGCTACATTTACAATGACTATATAAGGAGGAATAGGTATGGCTGATGTTTTAAGTGCTACAAAACAATATAAAAGGCTTTTCTGTGGAACTCTTGACCCTTCAATGAGTTGGGACTCATTAGATTCACTGAGAGAATATCTCAAAGACCCTACATGTCCCCCAAATATGGTAGTAGGTGCAGAAGGAAGAGCATATATAACACTCATTAATGAAAATAATGAAATGGATATTTCAGAATTAGGTGCTATAGATGAAACTCAATTTGGACAAATGGCAAGTAAATTATTAAAAGATAAGTATGATGATGTACAAGTAACTACGGTTACTAAAGAGGATGGTTCTATTGTATCTATGATACAATTCTATGCGAATGGAGTTGCAGTAGATGACCCTATAGAAGTAGGAGGAAGTTCACTTACTGCTGACCAATTAGATAGTCTTAACAGAATAGACCAAGCAGTTGATACATCTAATGAAGCTTTAGATAAATCAGTTACTACCGAATCTAAGTTAACTGATTATATTACATCTAATGACGAGAAGTTACTTGAGTTAGAACGAAAACTAAATGATATGAACTATAAAGAAATAACTACTAAATCCTTCTCAATTTATCCTCCGAATGGAGAACTTGGTAGTACTATAGACGCTACAATAAGTTGGGAATATACTAAAGACCCTACTTCACAGTCATTAAATGGTACAGATTTAGATGTATTAGTTAGAAGTTACGCAGCGACAAATTTAAGTTCTAGTACTTCATTTAAATTAATATTTAGTGATGGGATTACAGAAAATAGTAAATCTATCAGTATCTCATTTTTAAACAGTAGATTTTTTGGAGTTAGTTCTTCTAAAGAATATAACTCTAATTTAATTAATTCACTTACTAAGACTTTGACAGATACTAAAACTTGCACATTTAGTGTTACTTGTGGGAAAGGTGAATATATTTACTATTCTATCCCCACTCGTTTTGGAGAACCACACTTTTATGTAGGGGGATTTGAAGGTGGGTTTATGAAAGTAACTACTATAGATTTTACTAACGCCTCAGATTACACGGAATCTTACGATATATATAGAAGCGATTACTCCAATTTAGGTAATACTACTGTAGTAGTAAAGTGAGGTGATATTAGATGGCTATAGAATTAATTTCAACTATAAAACCTAAAAATGGTGGTAGTTTCCCTATTGCAGAAGCTAACGATATTAAAGGTGGTTACTATAGCGTAGAAAGTATCGAAATAATGGAGAACATTCCAATGGATAGAAGGTCTGCTGGGATGTTGTGTTATGTTATAGGAGATAAAATATATAAACTTAACGATACTTTAGACACTTGGAATGAATTAAATATTGCAGGAGGAGAGTCTTCTCAACCAAACGGTATATGGATAGGTAAAAATCCACCTCCCGATAATAAGTATATACTGTGGATAGATATTAGTGATGAAAGTATAAAAGAATCATTCTCAAATCAGATAATAGATGAATTTAAAAATATCTTAACTACCTTAACTTCACGTATTTTAAAATTGGAAAGTAGAGTAACATACCTCGAACAATTTCATGGACAATCACCGGACATTCCAGATATACCGTCTACTACAGATACTCTACTTGTAAATGAGAATGGTTTTGTACTTGTAAATGAGTCCGGTCAAATGCTCTGTGGAAATATTAATAATCAAACAATCAGTGTATTTAAGTATGTTACTAATGAAAACAATCAATTATTGGTCAATGAGATTAACCAAATATTATGTTTCTCAATAGGTTCTGATTTATTAAATGAGGTGTTGACTAATGAAGACGGTAAAATTCTTATTAATGAGGATAATAAGACACTTGTGTTAGACTTGTATAATATGTTACTAACTAATGAAAACGATGATTACTTGACCAATGAAGACAACAATAATTTAAAATTATAGGGAGGAAATATTATTATGGCAGATGAAAAGATTACGTGGTATTCGCAAACTGCGAAAACTACAATAGGTGACAATGATACTATGATGGTATATGATGGAACTAAGACTTATACAGTACCCTTCTCAGCGTTTAAGAAAGCTTTACCTTCTAATGGAGGTGCTACTGGTACTAATTGGTACGAGACTACTAAAAAATTAGCTCCTGCAGATACTGACGTATTACCAGTATACGATGGGAGCGACACTTATGTAGTCCCAGTAAGTTCCATTAAGGGTGTAAGTAATGTAACTGATGAACACTTAATAGTTATCGGTAGAGATGGTAAGAAATACAGAGTAGGAGTGGATTATGTAGGTAATGTATACGCAGTAAGAGATGAAGCATATACTGCAACCCCTCCAAATCCCTCAGATAATACTAACGACAAATATCAAGCTTTAATTATCAATCAAATGTGGGGTGGTGGGGAAGCCGTTACCGGTACTGCAGTATCTCATTCTTTCATTGAATTATATAATTTAAGTGGGAACGAATTAAATTTAAAGGGGTTATATCTTTGGTATAAAAGTGGTTCTTCTGCTTGGGAAAAAGTAGAATTAATAGGTGTTATACCCCCATACTCTTCTTATCTAGTTAGAGGTGCGCAACACAATTCAGAATTTAAAGATGACTGTCGTCTTAAAATTAAAGAATTCGACTTAGAATTCAAAGATAATAATGGAAACCCTAAAAAATTCTCTGATAAAGGTATGAGTGTTTACATCTCAATTGGTGATACTACACCAGATACCAATCCACTCAGAAGTACTACTTCCCTAGAAGGTGCAGTAACATTTACACCCGGATATGTCGATTTAATGGGATGTGGGGGAACTAGTGAAGGAACTGATACAGTAACTGCTTATGAAAAAAATTATAGGTTTGGTATGAATAAAAACTGTGCATGTAGAAGAGTTGACTTCTACAATGGAGGTAAAGCTTTAGATATTAGTGGGTATAGTAATGGGACAGGTGATAATGCAAATGACTGCGAAATTATAGATTACTCTACTTGTGATATAGAGAAATTTAGACCTAGAACATCTAAAGAGGGTAATTGGGACATGTTCGTATCTAAAGACCCTATAAATGAGAACGCTCCGAACGCATTTATTTTAGGTTATGGTGAGAAGGATACTACAAGAACATTCACATGGCAATCAAAAGTAATGAAACAAGGTTACGTAAAATATAGGGAACAAGGACAAACTGAATGGATTACAGTTCAAGCTAATACTTCTGTATTGCAACACCCTGACTGTACTGTATCAAAACATTCAGCAATTATACCAAATTTACAATACGGTAAGACTTATGAATATAAAGTTGGGGCTGAGGGTTACTGGTCAGATGACTCCAGTTTCAATGTAGTAGACAAATCCTCAGAAGATTTAAAAATACTATGGCTTAGTGATGTTCAAAGTTGGACAGCAGGTGAAATGCAAGCATTTAAGAATGTATTTCACGGTATTAAATATGATTGGCACAGTGAAACCCAATCAACTGATATTAAATTGAGTGAATTCGATTTTTACTTGGATACTGGAGACATATCACAGAATGGAAGAAGAAGACCGGAGTATTATTGGTGGTTTGACGCCCTAGAAGGTTTCAATAAAACTAGACCAATTATGGCTTGTATGGGCAATAATGATTTACTTAATAAGATGTATGGTCAATGCTTTGCAAACTTCTTCACAAATGAAAATCAATGGGCTAATAGTGTTTATCACTTCATGGTAGGTAAAACAGAATTTATTTGTTTAAATTCAAATACAGATTACGATTACGTGACAGGATTTGGTAGTTTAGGGGATTATCAATCTACTGACGCTTTTTTATTAGCACAAGCACAATGGTTAGACAACTACTTAACTACAAGAAAAACTAATCCTACTTGGACAATAGTATTTATGCACTTATCTCCATTTACATGTGTTAGAACTAAGAGGTGTCAAGTATTTACTCCAATCTTTGAGAAGCATAAAATACCTTTAGTACTATGTGGACACAACCATCTTTACACTAGAAGTATACCAGTATATTCCGGCTATCCTGAAACAACTGTAGCAGGAGAAATACCAGCTTATAATGATTATTATAATTTTTCCAAAAAATCTACTACAAAACACATAGATGAAAAAACGGCTACAAATGCAAGTGGGTCTACAGGTATTAACCATACAGCTGACAAAGCTAATGGTACTTACTATGTAATGTGTCCATCAAGTGGATGGAAGAATAGTGGTAAGGAAACACATATTACTGAGTTTAGTAGTGATTGTGAAGAAGGTTATGATTACAATGTAAATGGACATAGTGACGGTAGAGTTTGGTGGAATGAAGTATCTAATACAGTAAAAGTACCAGGATATTTAACTATTAAAATTTCTGAAACTGAAATTACACTAGATTTCTATCAAATTCAAAATGCCAAAATGCAACACGTGTACAATGGAACTAGTTATTCCTATGCTCCAGAGACTAAGGACTTAAACATGACTAGAACTAAAATAGACTCTTTAACTATAAGAAAGTCTGACAGGAATTAATTTTAGAATAACTATATAATTGAAAACAGAATAAATTATTATTAGAAGGAGTGTCAGTTAGCACTCCTTTAATTTTTTATACGAGGACGGTGAAAACTTTGTCTATAAGATATAAAGATGAAAACGGTAATTGGGTCACAGGCAATAAAGCAATTGAAACTAGTATTGTAGACCAATCCGGTAACTTTGAATCAGATAATGTTGAAGGAGCCTTAAGAGAATTAGCTGACAAGGTAGCTAAAAACACTGATATTGTAAATATTGAAGCTATAGCAAAAGCTAATAGTAGTAAAATAGCTGATTTGCAACAAAAAACTAATAACACAACGAATACACTAGGGGGTATACAATCAGACTTAAATCAAGCAAAAGAAGATATTGAATGGTTAAAGGCTAACGGAGGTGGAGGTGGTGGCTCTAATCTACCTACAATAAAGTCTGATTTTAAGGATTGTGCTATTGATAAAGGTAAGGATTTAACTATTCCTATATTCTTTTCATCTCCTAATATGGGTAATGCCACATTGTATTTCTTAGTAAACAATATACAAGTAGATACTACGGGGATTAAACAAGGTAATAATAATGTAAAACTATTAAGTAAGTATTTAACTGCTACAGATAATGTAGTTAGTGTATATGCTAAAGATAGAGCCGGATTAGTGTCAAACCAATTATCTTGGAATATTATTGTAGGGGGAATAGATTTAACTTCTACTTTTGATTACACCGTAGACTACGGAATTACAGATACTATAAGAATTCCATATACGATAGAAACCGGAATTAATAATAAAATAATAATGACAATGACTATTGACGGTGTAAGTAAGGAATATGAAGCTACTAATGGAGATAATTTTGTAGACATCGCAGGTTCTGAACTAGGACTAGGTACACACTCTGTTACCATGTCTGCTACAGTAGATAAATATAAATCACAATCTTTAGTGTTTAATATTGTAATTATATCAACTACTGAATTATATCTATCATCTACTTTCGTAAATGGTTCTGAATTTACTTACGGTGTGCCAATTTCAATTAACTATCGTTTATCTAAACAATCTACAGAGGAGTTCAATGTCACTATTGCAGTAGATGGAAACACCGTTAAAACTCAAAAAATTGGAGTAGGTAGTTATTATTGGACTTATGCAAACGGACTTGTAGGTTCTCATGAGATAACAATAACTGCAATAAGTATGGATTACTCTGAAACTAAAACTCTTACACTATCCTTAACAATTGTTGAGGGTGAATACACCCCTGTAGAAGACTATAAATTGGGACTACTTTGTGATTTGAACGCAGCTGGTAAAAACAACGATGATGATAATGTAATAAGTAAAAATTTATGGGTAGATTCTAGTGGTAACGGTCATAATGGAAAATTAGTCAATTTTAACTATGGTACTAACGGATTTATTAATGATACTTTAGTATGCGACAATGACGCATATGTTGAAATTGAGTGGTCTCCATGGGATACCAATGCACTTACAGGTTCTACTATAGATATAATATATAACCCTATAAATAGTGGTATCGAAGATTGTAGAGTATTAGACTATACTCAAATAACAGATAATCTAAGTACAGATGAAGTAAAACCATTTAAAGGAGTTTTTGCTGACATACTACAGTCTATTCCAGCTTCTGCAAGTAGTGGTACAAGTAGTGGTAAAGTAAACTTAGATGACTTAAATGGAGAAATCCATTTAACTTGGGTATTAGATAGAACTAATAAATTCTTTAAAACTTATATAGATGGGGTTCTATGTCGTATAATGTTCCTTACTGATAGTGGACAAGGGGTAAATAAGTTCTATGAGGATTTCTCGTTAGACTCACATATATTCTTAAATAGTACAAAAGGAAAGAATTGTGGTACTAACTCTATTAAGAGATTTAGGGTTTATGACCATGCTTTAACCTCAGATGAAGTATTGCAAAATCACCTAGCTAATATAAAAGACTTGATAAAACAGAAGGAACTGTACGATTTTAACTACCGTAATACAACACTACCCAAGATGTATTTAACTGGGGATGTTACTAATATGACTCCAACCCAATCTGTTCCTATGAAAATTGAATACCAATCACCCGATGAAGAGAAGTATGGTGCTTCATTTAATACAGGTATTCAAAACAACCCTGTATTAATACAAGGTACTTCTTCGCTACAATATGTAAGACATAATTATACTATTTATCTTAAAGATGAATACGGTAATAATATGTCATACAATCCTTATGGAGACGGAAGCGTAGCTGATTATGTTTTCTGCCTAAAAGCGGACTACGTAGAATCTTCACATGCTAATAATACAGGAGTGGCAAAATTCATTAATGATTGCTTATATGATACTAAAACTCCTATGCAACTTGAGAATGAAAACTGTAGAACAACAATCAATGGATTCCCTATAGAACTTTATGTGAATGGAGAATATTTGGGCATTTATAATTTTAACCACGACAGATACTCATATCAATCATACGGATATGATTATATTAAATATCCTAATATGCTTGTATATGAAATTAATTCTAACTCAAATACATCAGCAGGTGCATTCTACAGATACGGTGCTAACACTGAATCATCTGCAAATGTAAGTGAAATAGAATACTATAAAAGGGATTTTAAATTAATTTATGGTAATAGAACTACGGATAGTGATACTTATAGCGAGGTTAAATCTTTAGTTGAATGGGTATCGGTTGCTGAATATGACTTATTCAGAGAGACTATATCTGAACATTTTAACAAAGAATTTTTATTTAGATATTTCCTTAATGTATTATTTATCGGTGCAGTCGATAGTTTAGGTAAAAATATGAAGATTTTTACTGTAGATGGTAAGGTCTGGTATCCACAGTTCTATGATTTGGATTTTAAAATTTGTCTGTAGTCCAAGTAAAACTATTTCTAATATACGGCGAAACTCCAGAGATGGACAACGCCTTGGAAGTAAAATATTTGACTTACGTCATAAAATATTGTATACTATCTATAAGGAGATGGTATACATGGGAAAGAAATTAGATTTAATAGGAAAGAAATTCGGTAAATTAACAGTAATCGAAGAGATTAAAGAAAGGGATAAACAAGGTAAAATACATTACTTATGTAGATGTGATTGCGGAAATATCAAAGATGTCAAAGGTATTAATCTTACAAAAGGAAAGACTACTTCATGTGGGTGTTCTCAGTACGAATCCATGATAAAAGATGAAGACTATGTAGGTAAGAGATTTGGAATGTTCACAGTACTGAGTAAAAGTAATTGCTCCAAGATACGAAAGTATGTATGTCAATGCGATTGTGGAAATGTAGTAGAGGTTAATGTGTACAACTTAAAAGATGGCAGGTCAACTAATTGTGGTTGTGTTAGAAATTCCAAACTAAGTAAACTAAGCAAACTAGATTTAGTAGGAATGACATTCGGACGACTTACCGTAATTAAACAAGTTGAAACTAACGCAAACAAGAAAATTTGCTATCTTTGCAAATGTGAGTGTGGGAATACTTGTACAGTAGTAGCACAAAGTCTAACTACAGGTCACACTAAATCTTGTGGTTGTACACAGAGTCATGGGAATGAGACCATTGCGTTAGCATTGACCGAACTTGGAATAGAATATCAACGAGAAAAACAATTTGACATCAATTCCGAATATATGTCATATATGAGATTAGATTTTTTTATACCTAAATATAACGTAGCCATAGAATATGATGGTGTTCAACACTTTCAATCAATTAAATTCTTTGGGGGAGATGAAGGTTTAAAACGTAGACAAATTATGGATAGAGAAAAGGACAATAGATGTATAGAATTAGGTATAAAACTAATCCGTATTCCTTATACTGAATTTAACAATATTAAAGACATATTAAGTGAAATATTTTACACCAACAACGACTAAGCGAAATGGGCTTATGTCTATATAGATATAAGTATGCAATAGTCTGCACTCACAATATAATCTAACAACGAAATGTGAGAGAAGGGGTCAAGTGTAAAGACACTTTTGGAAGAACCTCTTTCGCCTACATAAGTAGGTCAGTACCCTACACCTAAAGGGGAAAGTAACAGAAGGACAGTATTAGGTATCGATAATAGCGGGTATTTGACAATCGAGCCAGATGTCGAAATTGAATCTGGTTCTTATAATACTTCAAACTCTAACTTATGGAGTAAAGTTTGGAACTATTTTAATACTGAACTTAAAGAAGAATGGGCGAAAATGAGACAAGATAGATTTACATTAGATAACTTAATGGAGTATATCTATAATCAACAAATTGCTCAAATACCTGCCAAAATGTATAATGATGACGCTCAAGTAAAATATCTTGAATTTGGTTCATTGTATACTTATTGTTGTCATGGAAATAAAGAACATCAAATAAGAAGATGGTTAAGAGAGAGAATAGCTTATGTAGATTCTATGTTAGGTTATTTTACATCTCAAGATGACCAAGTTACTATACGTATGAATAAGAGTGGCCCAGTAAGTTTCTCAGTAACTACTTATATCCCACTTTATTTCAGTGTTAAGTGGAGTAATGCAACAGGGGGTACACAAACAATTAAAATGAAACGTGGAGAAACTAAAGAGTTCTCATATAATAGCACGACTTCGACTGACCAAGAAGTTATTATATATCATGCTCAATATATTAAAGATTTAAGTAATTTAAGTAATTTAAATCCTTCTTCATGTATTCTTGCTAATGCTTTAAAACTTACGAATGTAGAAATACATTCTCCACTGCTTTACAATGTAAATGTTACTAACAACAAATATCTTAGAAATATTAATCTTAGAAATTGTACTGCATTAGGTACAGTAACTGCTACAGGTTCTTCATTAGATTTAAGTAAGTGTAAATATTTGCAACATTGCGATATTTATAATACTAATCTAACAGAAGTACAATTGGGTAGTGAGGGTGGTAGTCTATTAGATATTTTCTACCCTAAATCAGTACAAACTATACAGTTAATAAAACAAAGATTACTGCATACAATAGGACTTCCATACGGTAACAATGGAGATGAAATTCCTACATCTCTATATACAGTTACTATTCAAGAATGTCCAAATATAACTAAACTAAATACTTCTACTAATACTGCAATTAATTCTTCTTTCGTTAGTATGTCTTATTGTAATAATTTAACTATTAGAAACGCTTTAGATTTAGAGGAATTAAATTTTGATGGTTTCTACAGATTAAAAAATGTTGTTATTGAAAATATGTATAATTTAACATCTGTTGGATTTAATGATTTATTACCTAAAGGAGATACTTCTACAATTCAGTATATCGGTATGTCAAACTGTCCAAAACTTGAAACGTTGGAATTAAACTGTACTAGTAATGAATATGAGATTACTTTTGCAGACAAAGCCGTTTTAAATTTGGGTGGTTTGTTTGGACTTAAATCACTAACATCTAACTGTGTATTAAAGGGAATAGAGACTATTGTTGTCCCAACAAAACTTGAATCTATGTTCTTTACGAATGATTATGGAGAAGGGTATTCGTCAATTAAGAACATATGGGTATCTAGTGTATGTGATGTTAATACATCTGGTTCTACTGCAAAAGTTACTTATGTAGGAGACAGTAATTATAGTGGTATCGACTTTAATGGAATGAACTTAAAGAATATAGATTTAGGCGCATTAGTTAATATACCAAATGCCATTAATTTTAATATTGCACCTACTACTGTTAATCCTCATTTTAATTTGAATAGAGATGGAGAAACATATCCATATCTCCAACCCGAAGGTTCTATCGATTTAACTAATTATACTGAATCCCTTGCTAGATTCTTCGACGGAGTAGATTTAGATAAAATGCAAATAATCTGCAAAGGTTCTATGCCACAAACAGATTTAAGTTATTGTTTCTATAATGCTACATTTAGTAAATTACAATCAATTACTACTTTATTGAATAAAGTGGCTAATATTGTTAATTTAGATTATTGTTTCTATAAGACTACTATTAATAATACTTCTGTTATTAGTAGTATTAAGATGGGTACTAATTCTACTATGAATTATACTTTCGCCGAATGTCCTAATATTACTACTTTAAATAATATAACTATTCCTAAGAATGTTGTTGCAGTTGAAGGGATGTTTTATAAATGTCCATTAACTTCTATCAATAGTATGATTGTTAATGTACAAGGTAGTATTAAAGGATTATTTAAAGGATGTGAAAAGCTAACATCAATCACCACATTATTAATTCCTAATGTTACCGATGTGGAATCTACATTTGAAGGATGTATTAATTTAGAAACACTTACAGGATTTAATTTACCTACTACATGTACTAATGTGAGTAATTTATTTAAAGGTTGTTATAAGTTAACAAGACTAACCGGATTGAATTTAGGTAGTACTATAACAAAGGGAGATAACTGGTGTCCTCCTAATTTAACTACTGTAGAAAACTGTACTATTAATACAGATAAGGCTAAATTTAAAAATGTAGTATCTCTTACTACTGTCCAAGATACTAATATTACAGGTGCTGATTTAAGTGATTTATTTAATGGTTGCACAAAGCTAGGAAATCTTAAAAATTGTTCTATTACTGCAAATAGGTCATTGGCTCGTGCCTTTAAAAACTGTAATTTAATTACTCAATCGCATATTACTGTAATTAAAGACTCTGTAACTAATATAGATGAAATATTTAGTGGTTGTACAGGTATTACTGATATAAGTGGAATGACGTTTGGAAGTGGTATTACTAGTGCTACTAATTGGATTCCTCCTAATTTAGCTACTGCTGATAATGTAGCTATTAAGAATAATGTAGTTAAATTTGGAAACTGTAATACACTTTTAAGCTGTAGAAACTTAACTATTTCAAACAATGTCACAACACTAGAAAAGTTTGTATATGGATGTACTTCACTATCTAATTTTACATTCAATAAATCATCGAATTTATCAAATGTAAAATCCATAAAAAGCTTTATGTGTGGCAATAAGTTAATTGAAGTATTGGATTTCTCCGGATTTAATTTAACGTCATTAGATATTATGGGTGGTACTGGCGAAAACCTAGGATTTATAGCTAATACAAATGTAAATACTGTAAACTTTACTGCTTGTATATTTGGAAATAGGAAAATAAGTTGGATATGGTTAACTAATAATTGCAAAACTCAAAAAAGTATAACATTTGATTTTACAAATGCAATTATGCCACTTATAGATTTTAATAGAATGGGTTGGGGTTCAACTGCCAAAATCTATTTTAAATTTAATGGTGCAGATTTTAAATATTGGACTACCTTTGCGAGAATGTTTGCTACTGATGCAACTCATATAAATGGAGTTGATTTTACTGATGCTAAAATCTCTCATATAACTGATTTTAGTAATATGTTTAATGCAACTGGATTGCCTCAAGCAAATTTTATTGAAATAACAGAGGATATTGTATTCCCTTCAACTGCTACAAATGTTGAAAAAGCATTTTATGGTTGTACTAAACTAACTCACATTCATAGCAACTGGGATAATTCTTATAGTAGTACTATTACTGCTACTGATTGTTATGGTGGTTGTACTGAAATTACTCATATAGATGATGAAAATGTTATAGCTTATGACGGTGATAACGGACTGGATTATGTTCCTTTGGACTGGGGAGGAAATGGATTTACTAAGGATAATACTATGATACTTGAAGTCAAAATTCCTAATAATAATTATTTGGCAGGTATATGTAGGAATGTTAATAGGTACTTAACAGAGGATATTAATAAGTCAAAGGTAAGTTGGGGTGATGGTAGTAGGTCAGAATTAATAAATCAAAGTGGAACTGCTATAACTCACACTTATTCTAAATCTGGAACTTATATTATTAAATCTCACGTTCATCATTATGATGTAATGCAACACGATACTATAAAAAATTGTATAACTAGAGTAATCCAGATGCCTAGATATAAAAATGGAAAAAAGGTAGCTGATTTTAGTAATACATTTATGCAATGTTCTAATTTAATATATGCTGATTTTTCTAATATACTTACAGAAGGATTAACTCATAGAACATTTAATACATTTAACCGATGTTCAAATTTACAGACTGTCGTCTTACCAAAAAACTTAGATTTGGAATATACCGCTAATATGTTTGATGGTTGTAGTAATTTAACTAATATAGTTAATATAGATAGTATGATAATGAAACATTGTTTACATGCAACTTGGATGTTTAGTGGTTGTAGTAAGCTTGGAAATATTGATGTATCAGATTGGGAGATGAATATGAGAAACATGGCTGGTTGGAGTTGTGCCGGAATATTTAATGGATGTTCAAGTATGACCTATTTTGACGTTTCGAAATGGAATACTTCTAACTGGAATGCATTAAATTCTATGTTTGCTGGGACTTCTATCGAATCTATTGATTTAAGTGGTTGGGTATCAGCTAAAAATTCATATGATGGTAAAAATCATACTCTAAACCTACGTTCGATGTTTAGTGGTTGTAGTAAATTAAAACAAGTTATTGGTTTAGAAAAAATACTTGATAGTGTTGTAAATGATGTTGCAGCACTATTTAAAGATTGTAAAAGTCTTACTGATATTTCATGTTTAACTAATTGTGATTTTTCAAACGTAACTAACATGGATAGGATATTTCAAGGATGTACTCAACTTACTACTATAGATTTTAATATACTAAGCAACTATAATTTCTCTAAACTATACTCTATGAAGGAAGCATTTAGCGACTGTTCTAATTTAACTACACTTATCTTTCCCGAAAATCAAAATTGTATAGCTTTAAGGAATGTTATGTCTTCATTAACTGGTACTAAAAACCTTACAGATATAAAAAATCTACCTTTAATCAACTTCAAAGATAATACATTAGCTGAAGGACAACTTGATTATATATATTATGCTTACGGAAATATTGTCGATATAAGAGACAACATAAATATTTCTTTTGTAGATAAAATAACTGCATGGAAAGGTTTTACAGACAATGGCTACGTGCCTAAATTATTTAGTAAGTTCAGTGCTAAAACTATAGATAATATAGTAAATGCTTTATACGATTATTCGTCTGTAGGTATTACTAAAACATTAGATACTAAAGGTTATATATCAAAGTTTACTGACAACCAATTATTATTAGCCTCAAACAAAGGATGGACAATAACTTAATATTGGGAGGTACGAAAATATGGTTATAGATACGTCAAAAGGATTTACTAAAATACTGGCAGACGAGGGAAAGAAAATAACTGATAAGAAAAGGACGTTTTTTTCAGACTTTATATGTGTTGCTAAAAATGGGAATATCGAAGATTATGAAGAAGTAGGAAGAGAAATATGGAAGTACTTTATAGAAGAAGAAAACCCTGATGTAGTAGAATTACAGAAAAGGGTAAAAGATGTGCAGGATGACGTAAAAACTTTACAAGAAACTTCTGACACCTTAAATGAATCGCAACTTATGACAGATGAAACTGTTAATATAGTCATGGAGGCAGTTACGGATAGTGATGAAAAACATGAAAATCTTACTGATGTAGTATTATTAGCAATTGATGAAATGTATCAAATGTTAGAACCTTTAGAGGAAGATACTACTACATTAAGTATGGATTCAATGTGTGAGGTATCCACATGTTCTTTATCGGCCCCCAAAACTTTATCAAATATAAATATTAAGGAGGGACATATAATGGTACAATTATATGCTGTAATGGTTCAAAGAGGATTAAAAACTCTTGAACAAGTTCCTGCAAGATACAGAGACCAAGTTAAAGCTTTATTGGACGCTGTAGAAGAATAATTAATAGGGAGTATTATGAATACTCCCTATTTTTGTACAATGGAAATACATTCATAGGATTTTATGATTTAAGGAGATGATAAAATGTTACCTATAACAAGAATGATTAGTAGATATAATCATAGTTCTAATAATAACATTACTTATATTGTAATTCATGATGTAGGAGAAACTTCTTCCGCCAGAAACAATGCAATTTATTTTAATGGAGGAAATAGAGGTGCTTCTGCCCATTATTTTGTAGACAACACTTCTATATACCAAGTAGTAGAAGATTATCATGGTGCGTGGCATGTAGGTGATGGACATGGTAAATATGGAATATCTAATTATAACTCTATAGGTATAGAAATGTGTCTAACTAATGGGAATACTACAGATACTACAATACAAAATACTTTAGAATTAACTAGATATTTAATGGCTAAATATAGTATTCCTGTAACAAGAGTCGTTAGACACTATGATGCAAGTAGAAAATGCTGCCCGATGACTTTTTCTAACAATAACTGGGCAAGATGGTACGAATTTAAAAGAAGATTAGGGGATACATCAGTACCGTCTAATATACAATCCACTAATACTTCTTCAAGTACTAGTTCTACTCCTATTGTAAAAGGACGTAATTTTGTAGGTAGTAGATGTAAGGAACTACAAGAAAAATTAATCGCATGTGGATATGACTGTGGTGGTTATGGAGCAGATGGTTCTTTTGGACAAGGTACTTATAACAGTTTAATTCAATTTCAAAAAGAACATGGGTTAGTAGCAGATGGGTTAGCAGGTGAGAAAACATTTGCTAAATTAGACTCCGTTTTATCTCAAAAGAATAAGAATGTCTCTAGTGGAAATAGTTGGGTAAAAAGATTACAAGAAGAGTGTAATAATCAAGGATTCTCTAATCAATCAGTAGACGGAATACCTGGCACTAATACACTTAATGGATGTCCTACTTTGAGAGAAGGTGCAAGGGGAAATATCACTAAATTATTACAAGAAAAACTCGTTTCACTTGGATACAATACAAACGGAGTGGATGGTATTTTTGGTGGTGGTACTACCAAGGCAGTTATTAATTTCCAAAGAAATAAGGGGTTATCAGCAGATGGAATAGTGGGTAAAAATACTTGGAGAAAATTATTAGGGTTATAAAGGAGGTAATCTTAAATGATTTTATGTATACTAGAAACATTATCTGTCAATGATTCTAAATTTGTAGAATCAATTTTAGTCTCAGTAGGTAGAGATGAAGATTATACAATTGAAAAATGTAGTAAAGAAAGACTACAATTACTAGACAATGGAGGTCGTCCACGAGTTTGTATCGGTGGGGAACTTCAAGGAATTATATTTTTTGAAGAATAAAAGAGATGGATTATAATGGCGTATAGTATAGTAGTTATAAGTTCAACACACCGTATAAATAAATTAAGGAGATGTTTGTAAAATGGCGAAAGATTTAGCACATGCTTTAAAGGAGTTAAAGGACTATATCGATGTCTGTAAAAAGCTTACAGAGGAAGTAGCCAAGCTAAAGGTAGAAAATGAAAATCTAAAGAGTCAAAACATTGAATTACAACAACAAAAAGACCAAATAAACAAAGAATTAGAAGACACAAAAGCTACTTTAAAGGATAAGATAACTGAACGTGATAATCTTATGCTTGAAGTTGGACAACTAATAGAAGAAATAGAAGCAAGAGATACTCAAATAAAAGAATTAAATTCTAAGATAGAAGAATTAAATGCTAAGATAGAAGAATTAAAACAAGGTCAAGGAAATAAAGAACAGGCTGAAAAAATAGCAGAATTGCAAGCACAAATAGAAAATCTACAAGGACAAGTAAAGGAACTAGAAAATCACATAAAAGAATTAGTAGAAGAAGCTAATGTAAATTTAGACACCGCTAATCAACTTGTAGAAGAATTAAGGAATATACTTGGTATAGTAGAACAACAATAATAAATTATTTGGAGGGAAGATTTATGTTTGAATCAATTGAATTTACACAATATTTTGTTCCAGTGGTTGCCGCTGTTTGTTTAATTATAGGTTATATAATTAAAACTTCTTTACCATTTATTACTAATAAATATATTCCATTAATATTAGTAGTAATTGGAGTGGTTGCAAACATTTTAAATACTGGAAAATTTGACTTGATAGTATTTATAGGGGGAGCATTTACAGGACTTGTTGCAACAGGACTACACTCTACATTTAAAGAGTTAATTAATGGTTCTTCTGATGAAAAAACTGAATAAACTTTAAATGTTAGGTGGGGTTGTTGTGGACGATACAAATATTATTGCTCTTATGGAAAAAATAAATAAATTAGAAAAAGAACAAGAAGAACTTCAAGAGAAGTTCAATAAGTTGTCTCAAGAACAATACCATGACCACAATATCATTCTCGAAGTTCAGCAACAACTTAATAATGTTTGCAAAGAAATAGAAGAAATTAAAACTACCCTGACAAAAAAAATTGAAGAAGGAAATAAATTAATATTGGAACAAAATAAACTTATGATTACAAGTAATGAGAAACACTTTGATAAGATTTATAAACTTATTATGGTATTAATTGCAGCCCTTCTTATTTTAGTAGGGGTAAAGGGAATATCAAACATTCCTTGGATATAAAAAGAGAGTGAACAATAATCACTCTCTTTTTATATTATAACTATAAAAAAGAATAAATTGTTTATTGACTTTGTATTAATATTACCATATAATATTTAGTAAGAGGGGGTTGAGATATGGTCAATATAAAATATAAACTACTTCAACATCAAGAAGAATGTTTGGAATACAGTAAAACTCATAATAAATTTATATTAGGAGACCAAATGGGTTTGGGGAAAACGGTAGAAGCTATTTGTGTAGGACTTACTAAAAAAGAAGAAGCTAGACATTGCTTAGTAATATGTTGTGTCAATGGTATGCAATATAGTTGGAAAAACGAAATTGAAAAGGCAACATACGAAAAAGCTAAAATACTAGGGAGTAGAATTGGTAAGAAAACTAAAAAACTTACTATAAAAGGTAACAAAGAGAAGGTAGAGGACTTACAAAACTTGGGAGACGAATATTTTCTTATTACAAACATAGAATCTTTTAGAAACTCGGATGTAGTAAACTTAATAGGAGATTTATGTAGAAAAGGTAAAATAGGAATGTGTATTATAGATGAACCTCATTTGGGTGCAAAAAGTCATTCATCTACTCAAGGTAAAGCAATTCATAAAATTAGATGTAAATATAAAATGTTATTAACAGGTACTCCACTTATGAACTCGCCCATGGATTTATATAATCTATTGAAGTGGTTAAATGTGGAAAAACATACTTACTATCAATTTGAAAATTATTATGCTAGAAAAGGGGGTTTTGGAGGTTATCAAATTATAGGATACAAACATTTAGATGAACTACAGGAAACTCTTGATTCTTGTATGTTGAGAAGAATGAAGGATGAAATCTTAGACCTTCCACCCAAAATTTATAAATATGAGTATGTTGATATGTATTCTGAACAAACTAAATTATATAGAGAAGTTAAAAGGGGGTTAGTTAAGACTATTGACGAGATACTAGAAGTTAATCCAAATCCATTAGCTTTGTTAACCGGGTTAAGACAAGTAACTGAATGTCCACAACTGGTTAACGAGGAGGTTACAAAGAGTGCTAAAATAGACCGTATGGTTGAATTAGTAGATGAAATAGTGGAAAGTGGTGAAAAAGTAGTAGTATTTAGTAACTGGGCTAAAGTAGTACAACATGCAATAACCTTAATAAATACTGAATATCATCCCAAATTAATTACAGGAGAAGTGGGAGTAGAAGACCGACAACGAATAGTAGACGATTTTCAAACTACTGATAACTGTAAGGTGTTACTTGGAACTGTGGGAGCAGCTGGGACTGGTCTTACTCTTACCGCAGCTAATAATGTAATCTTTCTTAGCGAACCGTGGACATATGCAAATAAGGAACAGGCGTGTGACCGTGTTTACCGTATAGGGACTACCAACACAGTAAATATCATCACACTGATTACAAATGATACAATTGACGAAGGTGTACACGAGACAGTAATGTTAAAAAAGGATTTATCTGACGCAATTGTAGATAAAACTGTAGAAGGTTTAGATTTAAAGAAATTATTTAGAAATTTACTAAAATAGAAAGGAACTGATATAGAATGAAAGTTATAGAAGGAACAGATTTTTACACAATTACAGAAGTAGCAAAGAAATTAGGAGTATCAATTTCTACGATTAGAAATTGGGAAGACTACGAAAAAGAAGTAGGTTATGAAATACTACCACAACCAAGAAGAGATTTAGATAAAAAGGGAACTAGATATTATACCCATGACGCAATTTCTAAATTTCAAGAGTTTCAAGGAAGTATTGAATATGGTAGTTTAGCTATAGTTTCTCGTAAAAAATGGGGGAAACGTGGAGAAAATATATAACAGGGAAATTATTACATTTCCCTTGATTTTATAGTAATATTACTATATAATATATATAAATAAATTAATAAAAAGGGTGGGATAATTTATGAGAACAGATTTAAGGAGGTATTTAAATAAAGATACTAGCTTTCAAGCAATTGTAGTGAGAATTGGGACAAGGAAAAGTAGAAAAACAGGTAAAATATTAAGTACAATGTTAATAAGACAATTAAGAGATACTGATGATTGTATAGTGTCTGACCATATGTGGATTGATGTAGTACCTGAATTAGCAGCATTACATCCGATGTATGGGGATATAATAGAGTTTAGAGGAACAGTCGAGAGTTATATTAAAGGTGCATGTAGTAGAAAAAGATACTATAATACAGGAACTATGTCTATAGATTATCAATTAAAGAAAATACATGCGTTTAAGGTAGTGGGACAAGTTGAAGAAGAACATAGAGAAGAATTATTAGGTTGGTATGAAAATAATATAGATATTGAGGGGTGTTAAATATGGCTAAGGTTACTTATTGCGAATGTGATTTAATAGATAGTGGAAATAATACTAAGATTCCTGTTTGTAAGTATTGTGGACGACCCCTATCCCCAACTATTGATTGCGATGTGGCAAAATTAGACGGAATAGGGATTGCAATAAAACTATATGCGAAGTGTTATACCTGCGATAAGATACAATACTATTATGTAGACTGTAATATAGAAAACCGTTTTACTGTAAATTCTAATACAAAAGAAGAAGTAATTGAGTCAGAAATTTCACATGAAGATTAATTGAAAGTTGTATTTCCAAATCTTGCAAAATATATAAATTGCAAGTTAAATTTACATTACTTGCAAAATGGAGGATGTATATGGTAGAACATTTAATAGATTTATTAAAAAATAGGTATTTGAGTTTACAAGCATTTGATGAAGTTAGAAGGGACAATATTTTAAGTATTATGAAGCAATTAAATATGTATAAAGCTTCGACACTTTCAGAATTGCGTAAAGAAGCAGTCAAACAAGGTAAACCTGAGGTAGAGATATTATTAAATTCTGTGGATAACCTTAATGAAAATAGAAAAATACTAGTTTCTCAAATAGAGGAACTAGGAGAGTTGGTATATGAATTAAACTACGAATTAGGAGACATAGCAGAGGAACTATATAACTTAGATACAGAGGACGATTTTGAGTACTATGAAGATTGTACGAGAACCTATATGGAAGACTGTGGTGATGATACCACAATTTCAGTAGATGATATGCAATTAATTGAAATCGAAAAGTGTTATGTATTATTTATCAAAGATATAGCTTTTACAGTGATGCTAAAAGAGGAAGATATTACAGAGGACGAAGTTGCATATTTATTTAAATATCATGAAGGGGAATTTTATATTGCAGATGTAAATGGTTTTTTAGACCATGTTGAAATTCATAGAAACGATAATTAATTTAAATGGAGTCAGAAGACGATATACGAGGTTTTATTTTTAAACAATGAGTTTATCGTCTTCGGTATAAAAACGTCTGAGAATTGAAGAGAGAGGGGAAATAGAGGTATGTCAGATATAAAAGAGTTTTATGAGAAGAATAATGAAAAGAAACATATTGAAAAGGAGTTAAAAAATCTAAGGGGTCGTATAATCGACCAGATGGGTCTACACGACGAATTAATTGAGGAAGAGTATTTAGTTACCTATAAATCAAGTTACTCTTATACAGTCAATGAGGAGGGTTTAATAGAGAGATTATTAGAAATTGCTAATTCTACGCCCGACCCTATTTTAAGGGAAAAGATTTTAGACTCACTAGAGGTTAAACTGACTCTAAATAGCGAGAAATTAGAAAGTTTAATTTACAATGGATATATTTCAGAAGATGTTGGAAAAGACTTTACTGAAACTAAAGAGACTAAAAGATTTGTAGTTAAGAAATTTAAAAAGTAAAAAAGAAGAAGTATCACCTTCACTAAACTGGAGGGGATACTTCTTTTAGTTATCGCCCGCAATAAACTGTGGGAGATACTTCTTGATTTCTGTCAACACATGGATAATGTGCTACAGAAATCGAAATGAACATGTAAAAAAAATAAATAGTTACATTAAGGGATAAAATTGTTAACTAACTTTACTTTAATAAATACATCTTCCAGAGACAAGCCATATTTATTCTCACATCTAATATTTTATCCTCAAAATTTATTTTTATACATGAGTGAACAAAATTTAATATTACCTTATAATATTACTATACAATAAATAAAGATATTGAATAAAACTCACTACAATCCATTCTAAGACGTTTTTTTATTTAGCTATATAATTTATCGTCTTCAATACAAAAACGTCTTAGAATTGAAGATAATGAGTAAATAGAAGTATAAGAAAAGGAGGTAAGTTTAAATTCTAACTCAGTGAACAATTCCCATTATTCTCCTATAATATTTATTATAAAAAATTGGAAAAGTAAAAATAAAAAATAAGTGGAGTATTTTGTTTATTATTGTATATATATATTATTAATGTATATTATATATATTAATGTGTAGAATGGTGCGGATAGCCTCTCAGACCTTGATTTTAGAGGGAGGTAACGGTACCGGAAATTTTTCTATGGACTCACAAAGGGGAGTCAAAAAATCTCTATGGACTCACAAAGGGGAATGAAAATAAAGTCTATGGACTCACAAAGGGGAGTCTATGGACTCACAAAGGGGAATGTAAGTGATATTGAATACCACATAGTTAAAATTACGAGAAAGTGAGACTATGACTACATTAGAGAGATTTTTAACTTCCGAAAGGGAAATATAGCAAATTCTATGGACTCCCAAAAGGGAGTCTATGGACTCACAAAGGGGAGTCTGTATTATGGTATAGTTTTTATAGGGGGCGAAAGGAATTATTTATGAATCAAAGATATTTAGGAAGTTCAAAGGATGATTATTTTATGGTAACACAACCGATGACAAATTGGTTGGGGATTGTAGCTTCAACAGTCCCTAATTCAGTTAAAAATTTAGTGATGTACACATTTATTGCTACGGATAGGTTTTATGGAGGAGATACCAGTATACCTGTAACAGAGGTACTAATAGATGAAATTAATGAGTCAGTTTTTAGAATGACTATTCCTTCCACCGATTTACGTAAAATATTAAACGCTGATTGGAAGAAGGGTGTAGCACATATGGAACAGTTAATAACTGGTAAAAACCGTACAAAAGAAGATATGCAACGTGTAGAAGAGTTTATGAGTGGGTTAGGAGAAGTTAAATTTCAAAACATTATCGGAGACCAATTTGTTTTAGCGAAATTTACATCTACCGTTGTATATAATCTACGAGATGGAAGTATGGAAATAGATGTTAATAAGAGATTTATAACATATATGAGAGATTTAAACAGTTATAGTAAAACTTATGGATATATGGAATCTCTATCATCTTACGCATTATCTCCAAAAGCTTTAGCTTTGTATAGTTTTATTTGTTTAAATGATAAAGCTATTGAAACTCAGAAGATTAAAGATGGAATTGAATACACGGGGGTTCTATTTAGTGATTTATGTAGAATATTAGGACTTACAGGTAGAACTGGTAACCGAACTAGAACTATTAAAAATAATATAGACGAGATAAATTTAAAATTAAATCTACACTTAAATGTTAGATATATTTATAGTGGAAAGACTTTAAAAAGAGCCATATTTTATTGTGAAAAAGGGGGAGTCCATATGGCAAAATATTTTGAAAAGAAGAAACCATTACCAAGAGTAACTAATGAATTAGTTGAACTATTTAAAGTGAAATATGAAGGATATTATGGGGAAACTTGCAAGATTAAGAGTGAGAAATTGGACTACGAGTTAAGACAATCTTTTGAAATATTTAATCTTAATATATATAGTCAAGAGGATAGAGATTGGTATGAACATAATGTTTTAGATGATTTATTTAAGAAATACGATGACTTAGGTTATTCCGAAGGTAAAAAATTTGGGGCAGGACATCTACATGTAGATTGGTTAATGGTAAGTTTAGTAAATGGAATTAAAAATGAAAAAGTTAAGTATAATAAGAAAGAGGAAGTAAAAGCAGGTGAAGTAGATAAAGATAAGTTTGATAAGTTAAATGATGATACTAAACTAGCAGATGATGAAGTGGAGGAATTTTAATAATGTATACATGGAGTATTAAAAGGGATAATTGTCCCTTTCCAGAGGTTTTAGAAGAATATGGAAGTAAATGGTATACTACTATTTATCATCAATTTGAACAGAGTGGTATACCCGATAATCTTATATATGCTTCAATAACCCTTAAACCTGAGACTAAGGGGGAGTTAGAAGCGTACAGAGAGTTACGAAAAATACAAACTAATATTGCAGAATTTACAGATAAAGGATTAAATGTATTTATATATGGGAAGACAGGAACTGGTAAAACTTCTTTTGGAATCAAATTATTAAAGGAGTATATTAAAACTTATTATTATATTCACCCAGATGACTATGGACATCCTACCGTAATGTATGTAGGAATGCCCAAATTAATTCAGTTATTTTCAATTAACCGATATTCTATAGAATTTACTGAATTAATTAGAAATATGTCTGAGTGTTTCCTATTATTATTAGACGATGTGGGTTATATAAATTTATCTCAAGATTTTACAATGATACTATATAATATTGTACAATATCGATTAGAAAATCAACTATCTACTATCTATACTTCTAATGTATCGGGGTCGTTAAGTGATGATGAAAATGTAGAAACTACTAGTTTATATAAAAAATTAGGTAATGATTTACTATACTCAAGGACATGGGGAAGTTGTAGACCGGAACATCATATACTATTGACTGGTAGAGATAGAAGGGGGGATAAATAATGGCTCAACTTACGATAGCAAACGCACATATACAAATGATTAACCTTCTATTAAGTGATGGGAATTTAGACGAGTATAAAAAATATAATCTAACGCCCGCTATGTTTGGGGATTTTGCAAGTTTAATGGAAAGAATATTGCAATTTGAAGAAGAGTATAAAGAAATGCCTGTAGTAGATACTGTTATAGATTGGGATGAAGATTTTTATATTTGTGAGGAAGTTCAAGACCCCCAACTTTTAGCTAGACAATTGCAGATAGACTATTTTTATACTCATGAATTCAACAACATGTTAAATAAAACTATATCTAATGCACAACTTGAACCCGAAGAAGCAATGCAAAAAATGGCAGAATTTTGTAGAAGTCATACAGAAATAATTTATGGAAAGGTTAAAAGTTACAAATATCAAGAACAGGCAGAAGAACAAATTGAAGTATTAGAAGATATGGTAACACGAAGAGATGTTATAATACCGACTGGTTTTGACTCTATTGATAAAGGAATTGGTGGACTACGAACACTTAAAGAATTATGTATAGTATTTGCCAGACTTAATCAAGGTAAATCTTGGGTGGCTTGTAAGATGGCAGTAGAAGCATTAAAACGAGGAAATAGAGTATTATACTATTCAGGGGAATCTCCTGTGGAACACGTTAACTATAGATTAGATACTTTATTATTTGGATACCCTAACAATAAGTTAATGGTATACGATTTAACTGAAACCAACTTGAAAGATTATAAATCTCTAAGATTAGCTAATAAGAACAAGTATAACGGAGAAATAGAGATAGTTACTCCAGAAGACCACCTTAGCAATAAAAAATTAACGGTAGGTGAACTGAGAGGGATTTTACAACGAGGACAATATGACTATGTGATAATTGACCAATTGTCTGAAATGGAGGAAGACGGAAAACTTAGTCAAAATACTAAGTTAAAGTATAAGAAGATAACTGACCAACTGGCTCATCTATCTTCCGAATTTAGAACTCCAATCGTATTAATGTGTCAAGCAAATAGGTATGCGGGAGATACCGGAACTGAGGAAAATGAGAATGAGTGTCCTGAACTTAAAGATATTGCAGATAGTGATGACATTGCTAGGGTCTGTACCACTGCAATATCAATTTGTCAACCCAAACAAGGAGAACTAAAATTAGAAGTTAAGAAAGCTAGGTTTATGGGAAAGAACACTTCTGCAAGATATTCATGGAATGTAAATATAGGGGAATTTGAAGAACTTACTAGTGGAAAGGCGGACAACCTTAAGCCAAAAAGACCTCAAAGACCTCAATCAACTAATTCAGAAGATGTATTTTAGGAGTGAACAATTCACTCCTTCTTTTTATATTATGAGTATAAAAAGAAATAAATAGTAGGGAGGACGATTATTAATATGGATAATCAAAGTAAAATTCAACTATTTACAAATGAAGAATTAGATATGAAGGTACGTGTAGTAGAGATTAATGGAGAACCTTGGTTAGTTGGTAAAGATGTTGGCGAAGTTTTAGAGTATAACGAACCTAATAAAGCAATAGCTAGACTTGTTGATGAAGATGATAGGACGAAACATCCTATCATAGATAACTTAGGAAGAAAACAAGATAGTTGGATAATAAATGAAAGTGGACTTTATAGTTTAGTTCTTAGAAGTAAGTTACCAGAAGCAAAGAAATTTAAAAGATGGGTTACCTCAGAGGTACTTCCTTCCATAAGAAAACACGGAATGTATGCAACAGACGATTTATTAAATGACCCAGATTTAATGATAAAAGCTGCAAGTAAAATAAAGGAAGAAAGGGAAGGTAGACTAAAGGCCGAATCACAAGTAAAGGAATTAACTGATAAAGTAGTTAAGTTATCAATTGACGTAAATAATTTAGAAAAACGTACAGTAAAAGGTACTACTCTAACTGATATATCTTGTTGTACAGATACTCCTAGAAGATTGATAGAGGATTACTGTTTTAGTATGGGTTGGTATAGTAAAAAGAATAATGAAGTAATAATACATGATATTACTTTAGTTACGGCTACACGTAGAAACGCAATTGAGTTCACTAGTAAGGGTGTGGAAATATTAATTCAACAATTTTCTAAGAATGGTAAGTTATTTTAGAGTGAACAAATTTAACTATTTATGTATAATATAACTATAAAATATGGAGGTAATTATTATGATACGTTTTAAAAAACGAGTAGGTAAAGAGTGGCGAAAGTATTTTGCAATCTTACCTAAGAAATTTGTAACATCGACCGAAGAAATTTGGATATGGCTAACTTTTTATGAATATTGCTATAATCGTGGTCTGTTAGACCGTTATACAGTAAAAATTGACAATATAATATATCGTTTGGTGGAGAGTATATAATGATAAAAGTTAGTGGATTATTGATACATGCAGAAGTAGCAGATATAGTAAATCAATTAATATCTGAGGGCCTATTAAGTAGTAAAACTTCTGATAAGAATGACTATATTATGGTGTGTTGTCCTTATCACAATGAAAAAAATCCTTCATCATCGATAACTACACGTACTATTCAAAAGAGGGATAAAATAGTACCGATTGGATATTTTCATTGTTTTGGATGTGGTATATCAGTAAATTTATTTCAGTTTATATCTCAATGTTTAGGTAAACAAGATGGGGGATTTAGTGGTATAGCTTGGGTCAGAAAACATTATGCAGTAGAAGAAGTATTAGGTTCATCAGTTAATATTCCAAGCAAATTAAATAGGAGAACTAGATTAAATAAAAAACATTCCATAATTACAGAAAATGAATTAGACAGTTATAGGAATATTCATCCTTATATGTATGAACGACATTTAGATGATTACTACATTGATTATTTTGATATAGGGTATGACCCTAACACACAAACACTAACCTTTCCCGTGAAAGATTTACAAGGTAATGTGGGGTATATTTCACGTAGAAGTGTTAATAGTAGATTTCATATGCAGGAGACAGGAGAGAGTAAAACAGATTTTATTTGGGGAGCGTATGAATGTATACAAGAGATTCTAAAAAATGGTAGAGAAGAAGTGTATATATGTGAATCCGTATTAAATGCTATAAGATATTGGCAAGTAGGGAAACTAGCTGTAGCACTTATGGGAACAGGAGGGGGAAATCAATATAGATTATTATCGAGAATACCTGTAACTTATTTTGTTACTTCATTGGATTGTGATAAAGCTGGGTACACTGGTACGTCAAAGATACTAAATAGTTCTTATCTGAAAGGTGTAAACATAAGACAGATACAATATCCGGATTGGGTAAAAGAAGAAGGAAAGGATATAAACGATTTAACTGATGTGGAAATATTAGAATTAACATATGATTGGTATATAGGATTTAGGAAGGTGGGAAGATAGTATTTTGGTGTTTGTGGCTAATATACATTGTTTTGAATATCATTTTTCTAATATATATCAATTGGAAAAGTTTTTATTAGAAGTATGGGAGGATTATGGGGGTTGGTTTCCTATAATAATCGAGGTTATTAAGAATGAGAGAAAATGATGTAGAAATTTTAAATTTATTAAAAAATCGAAAGCATAATAATAGATTAACACGCGAAGAAGAAAATAAATTAAAATTATTATTGAGAAAAAAGGAGTGTTAATTTAATGGCTACAGTTAAAGACCAAGTTTATATGTATTGTAAAGACAATGAGAGGTTGTTTAAGAATCTTTCCAAAAATCAAATTGCTAAAAAAGTAGTTCATGACTTAGGAGTACCTTATAATACTTCTGTAAAATATGTTCATGAATATTATAAAAATATATATGTCAACGAGGGGGAGGATTTAAGTTTGAGTGATGGGATTATGACATCTTTACAAGAAGCGTTTATTAAAAGTGGGTATGTATTACCAGAGGTAGACGAAACTGTTGAAGATGAAGATGAAGTTAAAGTTGAATGTAATGAGACTGTTAATGATGAAACAGTATCTGAAAACAAATCAACTACTACAGAAAGATTAGATAGAACTACAGTAAATGTAGGGTTTATGAGTGGGAGTAATTTTATAGGAAGGTTTGAGTTAACTCCTTATAGGGTTGTTCAATATGTACCTCAAGGGAAAGACGAACAGGGAAATAGGAGAGAATCAGCTAAATTATTTTTTGACAACGAAGAAGATTTAGACACTTTTTATAGAGATATGAAAAAATTATTTCAATTACAACAAATATTAAAGGGGGAACAATAATGGCTATAGTAGAAGATTGGACTTTTGATAATGGTATTGTAGATAGTTTTGAGGAACATGTAAGACAGTCAGTACCTGGGTATGCTATGTTTGAAGATTATATAGTTAGTTTATCTCGTTTCTTCATACCGTGTGGTGGTAAGGTATTAGATTTAGGAGCAAGTACAGGAGAGTTAGCTGAGGCAATTTATAACTGTAACAAAAATCGTATTTCATTTTTTGGGGTTATCGATAATTCAAATGATATGTTTGCCAAACTTCAAGAAAGATTTAACGGTAATTATTATTTCGATTGTTGTAAAACTGATATTTCTTACGGAATACCTATCAGTGAAGACTTTGATTTTATTGTAGCTTCCCTAGTACTACAATTTATTCCAGTGAACACTAGACATATTGTACTAGAGGACTGTTTTACTCATTTAACAACTAATGGTGCTATGGTAGTCGTAGAGAAAATAGTACAAGAAACAGGTAATGACCAAGCTATGTTTGATACTATTTATCAGTCAAATAAACATTTTAATGGATTAAGTGCACAACAATTATACGATAAAACTCAATCTTTAGTAGGGATTATGACACCCTTAACGAGTAAGGAAAATGAGGAAATGTTTAAAGAATGTGGGTTCAAAGTTACCTCATTTTTTCAATTAGGTTGTTTCAAAGGATGGATTTTAAGAAAATAGGGGGAACTTTAATGAGTGACTTACGAGAAATTTTAGATACTGCAGCACTAAATGCAACTATTGGATACAACGGTAAGGTAGGTCTGTTATTAAGTGGGGGAATGGATAGCTTGTCTGTTCTCTTAGCTTGTTTAGATATAGGGATAAAACCTACTTGCTACACGTTTCATCTAAAGGGGGTCATAAGCGAAGACTTACAGTCTTGTCGAAAAATATGTAATATTTTTGATGTACCGTTAGTAGAAATCCCCATATCTTTTACATCTGAGTCAATGTACAAACTATCCAAGGAAATTATATATGATAATATCGAAAGTGTCTACTTTAAAAATCATATAAAAACTTGCGTACAATGTCAAGCATTAATGAGTTTTGTACCTCAATATGTAAAAGAAGGCGTAGTATTGAGTGGATTGAATGCAGACGATTTGTGTTTTAATACAAGACTATACGGAAAAATGAGTGCTAATAAAACTCTTAGTGGAATAAGGAAATTAAACGAGACTAGATATATTGATACTCATAATGATTATAGAGGTAGCTATAAGTTTTTTGTAGATATGTTTGCTAAGTACAATATTAGATTTGTAGATATTTACAGAGATGACCAAGTTAGAGAACATTTTTATGGGTTATCATACAAACAATGTACGTCTCCTAAACCTAAGTACCCAATTTACATCGCATTTAGGCAAGAGTTTGATACATGGGACTTACTAAGGAAACCTAGTTCATTTCAAGTGAATTCTGGGACAAGAGAACTATTTGAAGAATTATTAACTAATAATCCTAAAATAAATGTAAATAAACATAAGACATGTGTAGGTATATTAAATGATATTTGGAGAGAATGTGAACGTGATGGAGGTAAGTTTAGGTAATGAGAGTTATGTATGTAAGTCATCCTTTTCAGAATAAATATTCAAATTACAAGAGAATACAAGAAATTGTGGATACTCTAAATACTACGTATGTGGGTAAGTATGTATTTATCTGTCCTGTACTAGAGTTTGGGAGATTATATGGAAGTAGAAAATATGAAGATGATATACAAGCTTGTTTAGAATTACTTGATAGATGTGATGGTATAATAATGTGTGGTGATTGGTTGCATAGTGATGGTTGTATGGCAGAATACAGATTCGCTAGAAGTACTAAACATTTAACTGTTTCTGAGTTAGCACCATTTTTAGAGAATATAGATTAACAAAAATAGGGAGTGAACAATTCACTCCCTATTTTTATATTATGAGTATAAACGAAATAAGTAGTAGGGAGGTATAAAATAAATGAAGTCTTATAAGGATTTAACGGAAATAGAACAAATACCGTTTAATGGGTATAATGCTTTAGGATTCTTTGTAGGAGCAGGAGGTAGTTGTCTTGGTGTAAGAGCGGCAGGAGTTGAAGTAAAAGCAGTTAACGAATTTATTCCAGCAGCCATTAACTGTTATAAAAAGAATCATAGAGGAGTAAAAGTATTAGAAGGAGATATAAGGAATATAACTGGAAAACAAATGATGGAACTGGGGGAAATAACTTCATGTGATATTGTGTATGGAAGTCCCCCATGTGCAAGTTTCTCTGCAAATGGATTGAAAGAAAAAGCTTGGGGGAAGGAAAAGAATTATTCCGATACAACTCAACGAGTAGATGATTTATTCTTTGAATTTATAAGAGTAGTAAATGAGATAAGACCAAAGGTCGTAATTGCCGAGAATGTAAAAGGGTTGACCCAAGGAGAGTCTGCTAAAGTTCTAGTAAAGATTAGAAAAGAGTTTAGAAAAATAGGATATAAAATAGACTGTAAAGTTTTAGACGCAAGTAAATTCGGAGTACCTCAAAAAAGGGAAAGATTAATATTTATTGGTGTAAGGAAAGACTTAGGAATAAGTCCTACATTCCCTTTAGGTAATGGTAAATATATGACTTGTAGAGAAGCTATAGAGGAATACATGGATGATTTAGAAGGGGATATAACCTTTTATAGTAAAGGTACAAGGTTACGAGAAATGGTAGATAATTATCTACCTCCTTTAGCTGGGCCTAAAGAGATAAGGGAGATACAAGAAAAGTATTATCCTAGCATATTTGAATCAGCTTTCAGAAGAGATAAATGGGATGTACCTTCGTATACTGTAAGTGCACAACACGCATTAATGCACCCGATATTAAATAGGTGGATTAGTGTGAGAGAAGCTAGAAGATTAATGGGGTTTCCAGATGATTTTGTATTGGATGACACTCCTAGCAAGAATTACGAAAGATTAGGAAGGGCTTTATGTCCTGCAGTAATGGAAGAAGTGGTGAGACATGTATGTAAAAATGTATTAGATAAGGTGAGGGAAAATGAAAATAATAACTCAAACTAGATTGGGGTTGAAAAAGACCTACGAACTCAATACAAAAGATATAAAAATAACTGGTAGAAATTGTGTAGGTACAAACCTACACAATCTTTTAAAAATTCCTAAAACAGAAATAATTATTGATGTGATAGAGTGAACAAATTGGAAGTTATTTCTATATTATAAAATATAAAAAAAATAAATTAATAAGGAGATTTTAATATGGTAGATAAAACATTAATACCAAAAATAGAAAATGCTATAGGGTGGAAATTCAAAGAGTATCAAATAAAATATTTATTGGGGGACAAAACTGTAGAAATAAGAGGAACTGGAACTCAGATGAAACTAGCACAATTAAAACTAGCTTTAGATTATAAGAGAACTATTACTATGATTGAGTTAAACAGTGGGAAGTTTAATCCAAAGGGATTTAAAAATACTTCTCAGTTTGTAAAAGGTTTCTTAGAGATAAGAAATCAATTAAGTGATAATAAATTAAAGGTATGCAAGATAAAATAAGGGGTTGAAGTTAATGGTAAATATTATACCTAGACACTTGACACCCAAGAATAAAGAATTAGAGGAATATATACAGTCTAATCTAATATTAACTGATACTACTGCGTATGGTTACTTTATACCTAATTCAGTAATTACCGAAGTAAATAAAAAGGGGTACAGTATATACTGGCTGGTTAATGAAGTAATATACGAAAAAATATAGAAGAATACCCTTACTATTGTAAAACTGGTAAGGGTGCATATTTTTACAAATATTTTCTAAAAATGTGTGGACAAGGGTAAAATATTATACTATAATATTAAATATAGACAAGGTATTGAGAGACACAATTAAATATAGATTTATGAGGGGGATTTTATCAGTATGAACACTTTTGAAAACTTTAAAACTTTATCAAGAGAGTATACAGGAGGACACGATGACATCTCATTGGTTAAAAACTTTAAAAACATTAAAGAACAAACTAACATTATTGCTTACATTTTCTGTAACAACTATAAACTTTTTACAAGTAAAGTTAGTAAGTTCGATTTTCTTATCAGTGAAGATGACAGGGATTCATCAATTTTAGAAGGTATTGTAAATGGGTTACAAAATTTTGATATTTCAAGAGGTACTAAGTTAATACCATATATCACTAATTGCGTATACAATTCTGTTAGAACAGAGGCTCAAAGGGTAAAAAAGGGAGATTATGAATATTTAATAAAGTCAGAGAGGTTTGAACAAGAAGTGGACAAGAAGGATAATTCAATGTCTTTAGATGAAGTTGATTCAGAGATTGCGATTGCTTGTTCTACAACAGATACTTATGAATATGAGTTAGTATCTTTAATAGAATCACTAAACTTGACTGATAAACAAAAAGAGTACTTATCTTTAATCGTATCACATCCATCTCTAAAGAGTGTAGATATTGCTAAAATATTAGGGGTAGGTAGAAGTGCTATTGCTATGTATAATAAGAGAATAAGAGAAAAGATAGTAAGTTTTGGACTTGCTATATAAGGTATATAAAACTGAAAGGTACACTATATGTAGTGTACCTTTTTATTAAATATAAGTGAACAAAACTATGAAATTTCATATATTATAAGTAAGATGTAAAAGGGAGGAGTTACGCATGATGTTAGTTATTGGTTTAGACGGATGTAGTAAATGTCAACAAGCTTTGAACTATTTGGATAAGAAAAATATAAAATACAGATATGAAAACTATGATGATTTAAATAGGGTAGAAAAAGATTACTATTTTGAATTAGCTAGAAAAGCAGGACATGCTCAGTTCCCTATCGTAATAAATGATTATGGTGATGTTGTCCCTAAATACGTTTACATGAGAAAATAGGAGGAATTAACATGATTAGTAAAGTAAGAAAAAGAGATGGCAGAATTAAGGACTTTGATTCACGAAGAATAATAGAAGCTATACGAAAGGCTTTTAAAGAACTTGGGTACATTAGTAGTTATGAATATATAAATGCTGCAGGTTCGGTAGTATTAGAACTGTCAAAATTAGATTCTGAAATTTGTGATGTGGAAGCTATTCAAGACATAGTTGTTAAAGTTTTGCAAGAATCATATCCCGGAGTTGCAAAAAAATATGAAGAGTATCGTTTGAAAAGAACCGAGATTAGGGAAGAAAATTCTAAATTAATTAAAAGTGTAGAAGGGTTATTAAATTTTAGTAATGATGAAGTTATGTTAGAAAATTCTAATAAACAAGCACAATTAATATCTACTACACGTGATTTAATGGCTGGAGAAGTATCTAAATTTATTGTCAGAAAGATGATACCTAAAGATATATTAGAGTTACACGATAAGGGTATAATTCACATCCATAAAATAAATTGTGGCATTATATAGTGATATATAATGAAAAACCCGATGAACCTAGAAATCTAGGGTGTCTATTCAACGTTTAGGAATTATAGGAAATGATAATTAGTGAATAGGCTAACAGGGGAAGGTAATGTACTTATCCTGTGCCAAGTTTTAGTATCTATTATAAAGAGAAATTATGGAAGGAGGTGACAAAAATTGTATAAGGAATATGGTAACTATCTAGTTTATGATGATGGGAGAGTGTATTCTAAATTTACTAATAAGTTTTTAAAATGTGATGCTGACAGAAATGGGTATTTAATGTATCGTTTATACAACGATAAGAAAGTAGTCCATAAATTCGCACATCGTCTTGTTGCAGAATTATTTATCCCCAACCCCAATAATTATCCACAAGTTAATCATATTGATGGTAATAAAAGAAATAACTCAATTAGTAATTTAGAATGGTGTACAGCATATCACAATAATAAACACGCTAGGGATAATAAATTAAATGATATTTCTAAAAGCAACTCTGAAAGATGGAATGATGAAGAATTCAGAAGAGAAACATCTAAACATATATCGGAAGGACACAAGAAAAGTGGTTGTATGAAAGGTGATAAGAACCCTAACTTTAGATATATAATATTATACAACAATAAAAAAATATCAAGACAAGAACTGGCAAAAATATGTAATAAATCTATGAGTACTACAGATGCGAAAATAAAGAAATATACTCTGGGAGAATATGTTGAAGATTTTGAAAATAATAATATAAAAATAATAGATACTAAGAAAGGTCAACAGACTATCGAAAGGGTATCACAAGACGTACCTTGTGAGAGTAACCAAGTAGAGTAGGTTTAAGGTGAAATTCCTTATTCCGAAGTTTCGGGGTTCTAATAAGTGTTTATTAGAATATGATATAGTCGACACAACTCTATATAGAGTTGTGGGGATATGGATTATGGTGCTAATGATATGTTCAACTGTGATTTAGTTAATTTACAAGATATGTTAGATAATGGGACAGTAATAAATAAAAAGATGATTCATAGTCCACATACGTTGAGAACTGCAATGACTATTGCTACACAAATATCTGCCCAAGTAGCTAGTTATCAGTACGGCGGACAAACAATGACATTATCACATTTAGCACCTTATGTAAGAAGGTCAGAAGATGTGATAAGACAAGGGATAGAGTCAGACTATCCAGAATTATCTAAAGAACGTAAAGATAAAATAGTAGAAAGAAGATTAAGGAAGGAAATTAAGGATAGTGTTCAATTATTTAATTATCAAATATCTACAATCCAAAGTACAAATGGTCAAGCACCTTTTATAAGTTTAGCTATATATTTATCTGAAAGACCTGGATATGAACGTGAAGTAGCAATGTTGGCAGAAGAGTTTCTAAATCAAAGGATTGAGGGTATAGAGAATGAGAATGGTGTTAAAGCCACACAAACGTTTCCTAAACTGTTATATTTCTTAGATGAAAATAATACGTATGAAGGTAGTGAGTATTTCTGGTTAACTCAATTAGCAGTAAAATCTACAAGTTTAAGGATGAACCCTGATTATATTTCAACTAAGAAAATGAAAGAAAACGTAGGACATATTTATCCGTGTATGGGCTGTAGAGCATTTTTAAGTCCTTTTCAAGATAAAGATGGAAATTGGATATTCTATGGAAGGGGAAATCTGGGAGTATGTACTATAAATTTACCTCATGTAGCATTATCTGCTAAAGGTGATATAAATAAATTTTGGGAAATATTAGATGAAAGATTAGAAGCTTGTAGATGGGTTGGTGAATGGAGATATAATAAAATGAAGGGAGTTAAAGCAAAAGAAGCACCTATTCTATGGCAACACGGTGCGATTTCAAGATTAAATCCAGAAGATGATGTAATAAAAGCAATAGATGAAAAAGGATTTACAGTAACATTAGGATATAGTGGAATATATGAAACCGTAAAAGTGTTAACAGGTAAATCTCACACTACTGATGATGGATTTGATTTAGCTGAAAAGATAATGATTCATTTAAGGGATAAATGCACTGAATGGAAAACTGAGAAACCTTGGTTAAGATTTGCATTATATGGTACACCACAAGAATCCACAACAGAAACTTTCTCTAAAGCTTTAATTAGAGATTTTGGGGAAATTGAAGGTATCTGTGGTAAAGGTAAGTTATGGGTAACTAATTCTTATCACGTAGATATACAAGAAGACATAAATGCTTTTGATAAATTGGCAATAGAGGGGGAATTACAAAAGTATTCAACAGGCGGAGCAGTAAGTTATGTAGAGACTTATAATATGTCAAAAAATCAAGAAGCTTTATTACAGGTAGTTCAATACATGTATGAAACTATCATGTATGCAGAAGTTAATTTTGAAAGTGATGTATGCGGAGAATGTGGTTATAGTGGAGTAATGGATAATGACCCTAAAACTTTAGAGTGGGTATGTCCTAACTGTGGTAATAGAAATCAAGATACATTAAGTGTAGTAAGAAGAACTTGTGGATATTTAGCTGAAACTAAATGGACACCTGGAAGATTATTAGACATATTAAACAGAGTAAAACATTTATAGGGGTATTTATATGAACTATGTAGATATTAAAAAATTAGATGTAGGGAATGGGTTTGGTATCAATGTTAGTGTATATTTCTCAGGGTGTAAATTTCACTGTTTAAATTGTCAAAATAAAGATTTTTGGGATTTTAATTGTGGTAATCCATGGAACAGAGAAGTAGAAGATAGGGTAATTGAGTATGTAAAATATCCTTATATTAAACATCTATGTATTCTTGGAGGAGAACCACTACAACAAGATTTAACCGTTTTGCGAGACTTCATTATAAGAGTAAAAAAAGAATCAAAAAAAGATGTTTTGATGTGGACTGGATATACTTGGGAAACTATCCTTAAAAATCCAAACAAATTAGAAGTGGTACGAGAATGTAAGATATTAGTCGATGGACAGTTTATACAAGAAGAAAAAGATTTAACTTTGGCTCATAAAGGTAGTAGAAATCAACGTGAAATAAATGTAGAAGAAAGTCTAAAGAAAAATCGTATAATTTTAGTGTGATAAGGGTATATTTTACCCTTATCTTTATTATACTTTAATATAAAAGATTTGGTGGGAGTGGTTTTAACATGAAACATAGAATTTTACATTTAGCTGATATGAATGTTGACGCAATAAATTATGATTTATTATACAGAGCATTACAATGTGGATTTACTGATATTCAAATATCCCCAGTACAGTCTATTAGAGAAGAAATAACAGATTGGTGGAATTTATATCAACCTACGGATATAACTGTAGGTAATAAAATTGCAAATATTAATAGTTTGAGAAATCTTGCAAATAGGTGTAAATTAGTCGGTCTAGGATTAATAGTGGATATAGTGACACATCATACTACTACGGACTTGAGTAGAAGCAATTTAATTAGACTTCTTTATGATGAAAGTAGATTAGTTCAAAATTATGAGAGTAGGTATGAGAGTACTCATTATAGAGTAGGAGGTCTTCCTACATTGGATATGTGGGGAAGTAAATTGCAATCTAAAGTTAATACCTTTATCCATGAGTTAATAGATTGTGGAGTTACCGGATTGAGGTGGGACGCATGTAAACACATAGAATTGCCTTGTGAGGGATGTAGTTTCTTTACTAATACAATGCAAAGATTTCCCGAATTATTTCAATACGGAGAAGTAATATTTACCCCACATGACCTATTAAAAAAATATCAAGAAATAATGATAGTGGGTACAGAAAATCCTCAAGGAACAGATGACAGTAAGTGTGTATTGTGGGTAGAGTCTCATGACTCTTTTAGAGAAGGTTGGAGTAATCATTTAGATAGTAATACCGTAGTAGCAAATTATTATAGATTATTGAATGAACACCCAAATGCTAATACCCTATTCTACCAAAGACCTTACGATAATTCGTGGAAAAATATGAAACATTAAATTTTAAAAAAAGGGAGTGAACAATATCACTCCCTTTTTTATATTATGAGTATAGGAAGTATTAAGGAGGTTTAGAAAATGAGAGTTGTTGGTAATGGAAATGATTCACGTATCAGAGTGGGGGATATTGTACAGTATGGTAATGTGTTATGTTGGGTGGTATATGATGGATACAATGTAAAATGTCCAATTAGGTTAGTTGCTTTAACGACTGGCGAAGTTGTTGATGGTTTCAAATCCGTATGCGAATTAGAAAACACTAATACTCAGTTATATAGTAAAGCTGATAGAGTTGTAATTAGTTTTGATTCATAAGGAGGTAATATGGGACTGATACTTGCGTTAATAATAATCTTTACACTTAGAAGAATTGAGTTTAATTCTGTGGACTGAATCTTGGATTGAATTAGATTTACGGAGATTGAATATGGAGGGTTTAGAAGATAATTATGAAGAAGTTTTTAATAATAAGTTTATTCATAAGTGTAATCGCTATGGTAAGTTGTAGTGATAGGGTATCGTATCAAAAGGACAACACTACGAGGGGGAACTTCTCACGTGCTGTTACAGATGATGTGAGAGTGTTGGAGGGGGACTATTTTGATAGTAATTTTGAATTACTATCTTATGAAGAAGTAGATAATGTTGTTTCTATTTATATAGTTAAGGATAAAGAAACAAATAGAGAATATATAATTACTACCGGAACACAAAGTATATCAATGATAGAAAGAGTTAAGTAGGAGGTGATTCTAATTGGACGCTCATCTATTTAGGATAATGATAGATATTACAATAAAAATAGTTGCAATTATAGCAGGTATTGCGTTGCTATTAACAATTAAATATAAAAAATAGGAGGGTTTAAATGGAGGGAGTTAGAGATAATCCTTGTTGGGAGGATATACAATTACAACAATATTTTGTATTTGACGATAATATTGGAATTGTTGCATGGAAAGAGAGTGAAAGTAAAAGTCCTGTAGATGATATTGTATATGTAAATGCTAGCGCAGTAATTGATATACAAGTACTATACGGTTCTCTACGTGATAGATATATACGATTAACTAGAGAGGAGTATGAACAATTTTATCAAGAGAGGACAACTATCTACTCTCAAGATAATTTTTGGGTTAGATATGGAGAACTTTTACCTTGCACAGAAGATGATAAAAAACAATGGTGGGAAAAGTAAGCGGTTTATGGAGGTTATAAAAATGAAGATAACTAATTTAAAAGTATATGATTTATATGAAAGTATTGTAGCAAGTGGTTATGCAATGAGAACAGATGATGTTACTTCTGAAACTATAGAAAATGAAGTATCATTGGTTAGACAATATATAGATTGGTATGGTAAGTGTAGTGTAGCAAGAAGTGCAAAAGAACCTAAATCAGTTAGAGATGGATATACTAAGTGGAAGCAACTTGTATGTAATCATGTAAGGAGAGCAATAAATTTAGGTAACTGTAAAGTAGGTAGTGGACATGGCAATTATTTAAATGGGATTAGGGTGTCTTTTGATTTAACTATGACAAATAAAGCTTGGGTAGAGTGGGAAAGGTATCACTTTCAAGATATAGTTTGTTCTCAAAGTACTATGCACAGAATAACCAAATTTGATTTGAAGTCTCAATTTAATGAATACGTTTGGGATGATACTATAGAGAAATTAGATAAGAAATGTAATGAGTACAATCAATTAGAAGACAAGTCTTCTGAGAACGCTAAGGAATTGTACTTAGAGATATTATATAATGTCCCAAGCGGCATAGAATTAACCGCCAGAGTTACAACAGATTATAGTCAATTAAAAACTATGTATTATCAAAGAAAAGACCATAGATTACCAGAGTGGAGAGAGTTTTGTGAATACATTAAAGAAGAGTTACCTTTGTTTAAAGAATTTTGTCTAGGAGAGTGATTATAAATGTATAGTGACGAACATTATATAGCTTTGTTACGTGATAGAGATGAAATGATTGCAGAACTTGAGAATGAAATTAGTGATTTACTTTCCAGAATAGACTTATTAAATGATGAAATAGAAACCTACGAATCTGAAATAGAGAGTTTAAAGTGTGAGTTAAGATTACATGAAAGAAATAGATTAAATTATTAAAATTTGGAGTGAACAAATAACTTACAAATTCTATATTATAAGTATAAAACAAGAAAAACTTCAAAAAATTAAAAAGGAAAGGTGATTTTAAAATGGCAAGAATCAACATTAATAACTCAGGAAAGTATACAAATAATGGAGGAACTACATTCTTTAGTCTACCAGACGACGGAGATGTAGCAAAAGTAAGATTTTTATATGACCAAGAAGATGGCAGTGATTTAGATTATTATCTAGTACATCAAGTAGAATTAAACGGTAAAAAGAGATACGTGAACTGTCTTGCAGTACAAGAAGACGGTAGCTTAGATGCTCATAAGTGTCCTTTATGTCAACAAGGTAATATGAGACAAGAAAAATTATTCTTACAATTATATAATGAAGAAACTGATGAAGTTCAATTATGGGAAAGAGGTAAAACTTTTGTACCTAAGATTCAATCTTTAATTAATAGAAAGAAACACTTAGTTGCTCAATCTATTGAAATTGAAAGAAATGGTAAGAAAGGTAGCCAATCAACTACTTACCAATTTTATCCATTAGATGTAGATGAAAAAACTTTGGAGGATTTCCCAGAAAAAGTTGACCTATTAGAAAAATTTATAATTGACGCTACTTATGAAGATATGGAAGCTATTATAAATGGAACTTATAAGGTAGCACATGAAAATAATAATGAAGTAACTAGAAGAGATAGAGGGGATAGAAGTGAAAGACCTTCAAGACCTTCAAGAAATAGAAGAAACACCGAAGACGATATATATTAGAAAAGATAGGGGGATAGCAATATCCCCCTTAGTAATAAAAAGGGGGCATAATTATGTCAGGTTGTAAGGGTTGTAAATATATTAAAAATGAAATAGGTTCGTATCCTTGTAATAGGTGTATATGTTTTAATTATTATGAAACAGATATTACCCAAAGTGAGAATAAAGTTGAAATAAGAGTAGGGGATGTTATACAATATAGTGGTTCAACCTCAGAAGATACTAAGTTTGGAAAGGTTCTAACTGTATACGATAGTATTAAAAATCCCCACAAATTAGTGGTTGAAGTTAAAAGGTTAGGTGGGAGTTTTCTGACTCCTGCAGGAGTTGAGGTATTGTATATAGATTTACAAGATGTTGTTGATATATATAGAGAAAGAATTGATAATAAATCTGAATAATAATGATGATAGAGAGGAAAAATAAATATGGAAACTAAAATGTTAAGGGATTTGTGTACCGTCTTGGAAACATTTGAGGGTGTTATACGCCATGCTAATTTTCAGTCTATAGATGGATGTCGTGGCTATATGGACTGTAAATTTTCCGTAAGAGGTAATTATTTTGCATTTCGTTATATGTATAATAAATTTGAGGACGAAAAAACTGTATTAAGTTTATTTTCTAACTTTTTGATAAATGAAGTGTCCGGACAATTTAATGTTTAGTTTGAATTTGGGGAGTGAACAATCACTCCCTTTTTTATATAATATTATATGAAAGAGGTGATAAAATGGCAACAAGGTCATTATTTGGAGGTTCTTCTAATAGAGCAAGTAGGAGAAGTAGATTAAAAGAAAAACGTAAAAATGATGAAACTAAGTTGAGGATAAAGGGTGAGACAAATACTATATCAGGAAAAATAGAATTAGCTAGAAGTACTGTAGAAAGATTATTGGGGTATTTAAGAGATGAACTTATATGTATTACTGAGGAGGAAGAGTTAGTTAGGTATATAGATACGTGTATTAAAGATGTAATAGTTGGGATAGATACCGAGACAGATTCTTTAGACTGGTTAGGGGGACACATAGCAGGTCTGTGTTTATATTCGGAATCACAAAAAGGTTGTTATATACCAATTAATCACGTATCGTATATGACCGGACAAAGATTAAAAAATCAAATATCTCAAGAAGTCGTAGGAAAAGAATTAAAAAGATTAGTAGATAGTAACGCTAAGTTTATCTTTCATAATGCGAAGTTCGATAAACATGTAATAATCCACAATTTTGGATTTGATATAAAAGCCTACTGGGACACACAAATAGCAGCTTGTTTATTAAATGAGAATGAACCTCATGGGTTAAAATATCTGTGGAATAAATATTGTAAATCAGTTACCGAGGAAGAAGAAAGTCAACCAATCGCAACGTTTAATACATTATTTGAAAATGTATCGTTTGTACAGGTGCCATTGGATATAGCACCGTTATATGCAGCAGAAGACCCCGTAAAGACATTTGAATTGTATAAATTTCAAAAGAAGGTATTTGAACGTAAGAGTCTAGCGAGAGTATATAAAGTATTTACCGACATAGAAATGCCAGTATTAGAGGTTGTAACTGATATGGAAGAGACAGGGGTTGTATTAGATGTAAATCTAGGACAACAATTATCTGAGAGGTATCACGGATATTTGAAGAGAATAGAAGGAGATATAAATAGGGAATATGAGAAACTTAAACCTATGATTGTAGAGTTTAAGAGTAAGAATAAATCTTTGGGCGACAAACTAGAAGACCCTATAAACTTCGGAAGTACTACTCAGTTAGCTATATTAATATATGATGTATTGAAACTGGAATCTCCGGATAGGAAGAGTCCGAGAGGAACTGGCTCAGCTATAATAGAGAAACTACAAGATAAAGCAGACATATTAAAGTATATAACTGAATATAGAGAGATGGGTAAACTGTTAGGAACTTATATAGATAAACTACCTAACTGTATTAGTCCAGTAGATAATAAACTACATGGGTCATATAATCAATTAGGTGCTAAGACTGGTAGATTTAGTTCATCCGACCCTAATTTACAAAATATACCATCACATCCAAAGAAGTTAACTGACGGTACAGTAGTAGATGCAGGTAAGGATATAAGACAAATGTTTAGTGTTCCCGAAGGTTATTGTATGTTCGGAGGAGATTTCAGTGGTCAAGAAGTTCGATTAATGGCAGATATGTGTGGAGACGAAAATATGATTAAATCATATATAGAAGGTAAAGACTTATACTCTACAATAGCAAGTTTAGCATTTGATAAACCATATGAAGAATGTTGTGAGTTCGCACCAGACGGTAGTAAGAACCCATCTGAATATAAAGAGAGAAGAAGTCAAGCAAAATCAATAGTTTTAGGGATAAATTACGGCAGGGGTATTGATAGTATAGCAGAACAAATCAATAAGACTAAAGAGGAAGCACAAGAGATACAAGATAAGGTATTTAAGTCATTCCCAGGTATATCCCGATTTATAGAAGAGAGTCAAGAAATGGCTAGAAAAACTGGCTATGTAGAAGATAGGTGGGGTAGAAAGAGAAGACTTCCAGATATGCAATTACCGAAGCTAGATGTTGTGGTAGAAGATATAACAAAATTACCTCAATATAACCCACTTGCAGATGAAACGGAACTAGAGAACTTAGAATACGTAGATGATGAAACTTGGTATTACTTTATAGATAAATTCAATGGCTGCAAATGGTATAGTCAAAAGAAGAAAGTGTGTCAAGAAGCAGAGAGTATGGGATATAAAATTATAGATAACTCTAGGAAAGTAGCTGATGCAGAAAGACAATGTGTAAATGCTAGAATACAAGGAAGTGCAGCTTCACAGGCTAAAATAGCTATGGCTAAAATATACAATAACAAAGAATTTAGAGAATTAGGTGGGAGGATAATACTTCAAATTCACGATGAAATTATATGTATATGTCCAATACCTAATATAAAGAGATGTAGTGAGTTATTAGCCGATATAATGAGTAATGCAATACCAGATTGTAATATCCCATTTCCAGTCGATGTTACCTGTAATCTACGTTGGTATGGTAAGGATTATACGGAGAATGAAATTATAGAGTTGTATGAAAAAGGAAAGTTAGATACAATAGAAAATTTATATTAAAGTAGAGTGAACAACTCCCTTACTTTTTCTATATTATTACTATAAGGAGTAAGGGAGGTAAAAAAATGAGTGGTTTCTTTATAGAATATAATTGCAACCCTAAAAAATTAAATATTCAAGATTGTGTTATTAGAGCAATGTCTTTAGCATTTGATAAAGACTGGCGACTTCAATATCAAGAATTAGTAAGTTATACTTTAATAGAGAGTCCTGGTTGGTTATGTAGTTACCCACAGTCTTTTACTAATTACCTCATAGATAAGGGATGTGAGGAATGCAAGCTATTTAAGGTAGGGAGAAGAAAAGCTAGAGTACTAGATTTATACAATCGTGAGAAGTTTAGTAGAGGAACTTATCTAGTATTAATAGATAGACATCTAACGTGTGTTAAAGATAATCATTTATATGATACTTGGAATTGTGAAGATTATATAATAAGAAAAATATGGGAGGTAAAAGATGTTTAAACCTAATTTAGACCAACTTGAAGATGTTTTAGATTTAATTTATTTTAAATGTCCTGAAGAAGTATATGGAGAATTAGCTAATTTTCAATCGGATTGTCATAGTGTTGATAGGTGTTATGATTGTTGGTGTAAGGCAGTTAATAGGTATCAAGAAGAACAAAGTTTAAAAAGTATGAATGACGAGGAGGATAATTAATGCAAATTAATCATATTTATCAAGGGGATTGTATTAACTTATTGGATATTGTAGATGATAATTCAATAGATTTAGTTTTAACTTCTCCCCCTTATGGTACAGCAAGAAATTCAGGCGATTTGGAAAGGTCGCTGAAAAATCATGAGAGACGTTATGATGTATTTGAGGACTTCACATCTAATGATGAATATTTAGATTTTTCAGTACGTTTATTTGATAAATTAGATAGAGTAATAAAGTCCGGTGGTTGTATTTTATATAATATGTCATACTCTTCTGAGAATCCTACACTATTATGGAGAACATTAACAACTGTGATGGATTATACAGAGTGGATGACCGTAGAGGATATTATATGGAAGAAAAAGAGTGCTTTACCTAATAATGTGAGTTGTAATAAGCTTACTAGAATTTGTGAACATGTTTTTGTATTTTGTCGTAAGCATGAATTACAGTCATTTCATACTAATAAAAAATGTGTGAATGATGGACAAGGTGAACAACGTCGTTATGAGAATATATTCAATTTTATAGAAGCAGCTAATAATGATGGTTCAAACCCATATAATAAGGCAACGTATTCTACTGAACTATGTACAAAACTTTTGAAAATATATGCAAGACCTAAATCCTTAGTATTAGACCCTTTTATGGGGACTGGTACTACTGCAATAGCTTGTAAGCAATTAGGACATAGTTATATAGGAATGGAATTATCTCAACAACAAATTAATTATGCAAATAAATTATTACAACATACAAGAAAACAAAATAAACTATTTTAAAATGTGGAGGGTATAAATTAATGAGAATTAAAACTAGTGTATTACAAAATTTAGTGAGAAAAGTTAGTAAGTGTGGGGTAAATAAAAATATTGGAATTACTGAATATTATTCTATCCAAGGTAAAGATGGACAATTAAGTGTGTTAGCTACTGATGGAGTAAATTATATAAAAGCTAAAGTAAAAGAAGAAGTAGACGATATAGATGTAATAGTACAAGCTGATACATTTGCAAAAATTGTAGATAAGACAAGTAAAGAATTCATTGAATTAAAATTAGAGGAAGACTGTCTACAACTTGTAGGTAATGGAACTTATAAAATACAGATTTATACAGGAGAAGAATATCCTCAACCCGATTATTCAAAATTTGATAATGTAGAAGGGATTAAAGTGGGTATTGACGATATAAAATCTATAGGTACAGTCAATAAATCTGCAGTATCTAACTCCCCAAATGCAGGAGCGTTAAATGGATATTTATTATCCGAAGATGGGGTAGTTACTACAGACGAGAGAAGAATATGCTTTAATGACAGAGTAAAGAGTAGGGAGAAAATATTATTATCAAGAGAAATAGTGAATTTAATTAATTCTATAACTGATGTTGATGTAGTTATAAAGTATGCAGACGGACAAGTTCTTATTGAAAGTGAGGGGACAGTGATATTTGGAGTAGAGTTAGAAGGAAAAGAAATGTTCCCAGATGTAAGTTCTGTAATTAGTAGATTTAAAAATAAAGTAAATGTTTGTACTATAAATAAAAGTGTAGTTACAAAAGCATTAGAGAGAATTGCGATATTTGTATCTCCTTACGATAAGGGAGAGTTAGTTCTTATATCAGAAGATAATATACTACAATTTCAAACTTTTGAGGATTCCTATGAAGTAATAAATGTACCTGAGACTCAAACAGAAATAGTTGAGGTAGGAATTAATTCTGTGAATTTAAAAGAATTATTAAATGGTATTCCTGTGGAACAGATAAAATTAGGTTTTGTAGATGATATATTTGTAACATTAGAAGTACCTCATATTAAAATAGCTTTAGCAACAGTAGAAGATTAATTAGTTGGGGAGAATATTATTCTCCCCTATATATAGGGAGTGATTTATTATAAGTAAATTAGGAAAACTATTCATGACTGGTGTTGGGGGAGTAGGAGAGCAGTTTGTTAAACAGTTAGATGATTTTATAGTAAGTAGAACAGATAATATAAAACACGGGTCTAATTATTATAAACCTAGTGGTATGTATAGTTGCAAAAGAGACTTATATTATCTAAGAAGTGGTGTTGTTGGTAGAGAAGATATTAATCAACAAAGTATCTCAATTTGTTTAAATGGTTCTTGGAGACATGAGACTCTACAAAACTATCTTATTGAAATGTCTAAGAACGATGGGGACATTAAATGGATTGACCCTGAACAGTATATAAAAGATAATGATATAACTGCTAAGTATGGAACAAGTATAAAACAACGAGTTGGAAATGAGGTTAAATTGTTTAATTCTAAATATCAACTCAGTTTTATGTGTGATGGGATTATTAAATTTAGAGACAAAATTTATATATTAGAGATAAAGACATGTGCAAGTTTTATTTTTAATAAGCTTACTGATGTAGTAGACAAACACAAACAACAAGCTACTTGCTATAGTATGGGTTTAGGAATAAACGATGTAATATTCTTATATGAGAATCGTGAAGTATTAAGTCATAAGGGATTTTTATATCATGTAACGGAAGCAGATAAATTAGAAATAGCTAATAAAATTGCAGATGTGGAAGAATATATAAATAAAAGAGAATTGCCGCCACGAGAGAAGGATAAATGTAAATATTGTTGCTACAAGGAGCAATGTAGAAAAGATTATAATCCACTGGAGGAGACTAAGAATGAGTAATTATAGTGGTAAAACATGGGAATCAGATTTTAGAGAAAGTTTTAAAGGCACTAAATTAGAAAAAGGTTTAATGAGACTACATGATGTAACCAATGGTTTTTCAGGGTGTAATAATCCATTCGATTTTTTAGTGTATAACTATCCTAGTTTATTTTGTTTTGAACTTAAAGCAGTTCAAGATAGAAGATTAGATTTTGCAAAAATTAGACCTAATCAAGTAGAAGGATTAAGTAAGTGGTCAGAAAACAAGGGAGTCATAGCAGGGGTATTAGTAAACTTTTATACGTATGGAGCAGTATATTTTGTGTCCATTGATGTTATAAATTTATTTAAAGCACATGGAAAGAAAAGTATTAATATGGATATGTGTGAAAAGTATTGTTATAGAGTAGATAGTATGAAAAAGAGGGTTAGGTTTAGAGTGAATATATTAAAACTTATAGACGATTTACGAGATTTTGAACATCCTTATATAGACTTTGAAGAAATTTAGGGGGTTATATGAGCGAGAAATTTAATGAAGAAGAGATAAAGAAATTAAATAGTGTAGATGAAAGTCAAGCTAGGGGAATAAAAAGAAAGGTAGAATATGATAGTAGGACTTTAAATAAAATTGTTGATACTATAGTAAACAAGTATAGTAAAGATTTAGACAGTGTTATAGATACTATGCAGAATTTATTAAAAAACAGTGATAATTTAACAGATGAACAGTTACTACATTATACTACTCTTATCCCAACTAATATATATTTTTGTGGGTCTGGATTAGAACAACTTGGGGTTGAAAAAGATACGGCAGAAGCTGCTAAAAAAGAAGTTTATGCAGACGCATATATGAAAGCTACAGGTACTGTGAAAGATAAGTCAAGTGAAGCGTTTAATGTAGCTTTACAAGAAACCTTTATTGAAGTAGCTTATGATAGGGCTTATAAGAAATTAAAAATGAAGATAGAAAATGCTATATTAGTAGCTAATAGTGTTAAAAAGGTATTAGATTATAGAACAAATTGTATTAAGTTTAAAGGAAATAAGGAGGAATAATGAAAATGGTTAGACATGTTATTGTTACTAAAGTTTGTACAAGGGATAGAGATGTTACATTAGGTAGGAGATACACAGTAATAGAAATTGATAGGGATGGATGTCGTATAATAGATGATGCAGGGGAACCTCAGTATATGTTCTGGGACCAGGTTGAATTTTTTGACGGCGATGTTAAGGAAGACGGGGAACTTAATAAATTTATATCTATAAAGTATTTCGATACGAATTTACCAAAATTAAGGGTGGATGAAAAAGGGGATTGTATAGACTTGAGAGTAAGTAAAGTATTTAAGGTTGATACTCCTCCAAATGAACCTTCTAAGGTTGGGGAAGAAGTTTCATTTCCGTATAGTTACAAGAAAGGGGACACTTTATTTTTTAAACTCGGTGTGGGAATGAAGTTATCTGGTGGATATAAAGCTAATGTATATCCTAGAAGTTCTACATTTAAGAACTATGGATTTATATTAACAAATAGTGTTGGTATTATCGATAACGCATATTGTGGAGACACCGATGAGTGGGGCGCTATGATGTATTGTACTAGAGATGGGATAATAGATTATGGAGATAGAATACTACAGTTTGAACCCGTTCCAGTATATACACATAAATTTATTTATACTGAGGTAGAAAATTTAGATGATATTTCTCGTGGAGGTTATGGTACTAGCGGGATTAAGTAATTAAAATGTGGGAAGTTTTTCCCACATTTTTTTTATTTCAGAGTGAACAAAATTAATTTAGTTCCTATATTATAAGTATAACAAATAAGAAAGTGAGGTATTGGAGATGTATTACATTAAGATAAAAGATGGACAGGGTAATGTTATATATAACAACGAGAATATAGAAACGATGGCAGAGGGGTTAGAAATACTAGAAAGAGAGTTTGATAAGATTGATAATTGTGATGATTATGTAGTAGAGTTTAACTTATTAAAGTAGGTGGTATTGAATGGAGAGTAGTAGTCATGTAGATGAAACACTCACTACTATGGAACTCTATAGTAAGTATCAAGGGTTTGTACCTAGTGTTATCAACAAATTTTATGGTACTAGTAGTATTTCACTGCAAGAAGACCTTATGTCTGGGGGAAATATGGAATTATGGAAGGGGATTCGTAATTATGTTAAAAACCCCAATGGAGGTGCTTCTAGTTATTTATACACATGTGTATTAAACGGTGTAACTAATGAGTTTTCTAAGGTGTACGGTAAGCCTAAAAGTGCTAAACGTGAAGGGGTATGTTCTTCTTATTCTCTTGACCGTAACATGACTGATGAAGAAGGTGAAGCTAGAGAGTCTTTAGGTGATTTACTTCCCTCAAATAGAACTGACTGGAATATGATTACAGATTTAATTGATGTTGAAATAAGAGTCGCTAAAATGAGCGATAGAGATAAACAAATAGTTAGGTATTTAGCACAAGGTTATACACATCAAGAGATAGGCGATATTTTTGGAGTACATCGTACTTATATTTCTAAAATTGTTAGGAAAATTAGGTCGGTATTGAGGAGATGATTGTATGGTTATTGAGAGTTTATTAACTAATAATACTACAAAAGAATACCTATTTAAAAACTTTAAAATATTCATATTTAAAAAAGAACCCGAAAGACTGTTCAAGATAAATTTAGGGGATGACTATTTTATATACGTAGTAGATGGTAATAATAATAGTGTTACCAGAGATGTTGCCAATAAGTTAAGTTATTGTTATTCAAGCAATGGCTACGCAATAGTTAATACAATGAGTATTGACCACGAATTACAGAGAATTGCGGGGTGTTTAAATGACAGATAAGCCTACTAGATATTTTTCAAAGAAACAGGAAACTAAAGTAGCTAAAGATTTAAATATGAGATGTACTTTGAATAGTGGTGCTACTTCTTTTGATAAGGGAGACGTTAAAGATGACTATTTATTGCTTGAATGTAAAACTTGTACAAAACCGCAGTCGAGTATGTCTGTGAAAAAAGATTGGTTAACAACTATAAAGAAAGAACAATATCAGAAAAATAAATCTCTCAGTGGGGTAGTAATAGATTTTGGGGTAACTAAGGAACAGTATGTGATATTAACTATGGAAGATTTTAAAACATTGTATGAATTATATAAAAGGGAAATGATGGGAGAGTAAGGAGTATGAGGGTGAGTGAATTTAATATAAAAGAGGTAAAACAAGAAAAGGTCAATAATATGGTAGATATGATAGTATCAGAATTCTTTAAAAGTGGTAAGGAATCAGTGACTATAGTATGTATTGGTACGGATAAGTGTATTGGAGATTGTTTAGGCCCTATGGTGGGTACATTATTAGAAAAGTGTGGTACGGATAATGTATGTGGAACTTTAGAGTATCCTATACATGCTATAAATATACCAGTTAGACTACCTGAGATAAAACACCAATACAAAAATTCATTCATAATTGCAGTAGATGCATGTTTAGGTGATGTGAGTGAGATAGGAAATATAAATTTGAGAGATGTTCCGATAAGACCGGGTAAGGGAGTAGGAAAAACTCTTGAGTCTATAGGACAGATGTCGATAGTAGGAATAGTAGATGATAAAGATTCAAATGTAGATAGTTTTGTACAACGTCCAATTAGAATGGGATTTGTGTGGGATTTAGCGTTAAAGGTAACGTCTGTAATAGTACAAGCAATTAATATAATAAAGGAAATGCAATTATCAGAAGTTGCATTTAGTAAAGAGGAGGAAAATATATAATGACAACTGCATATGATTTAACAAGAAGATTTTTAGAGGTAATGAATGACATCGATACTTTATTAGATAGGAGAGCAAAAGAATCTGACCCTAGGAGAATTAAAGTATTTAATCAAGAAATAGATAGAAAAGAATGTGAGATGTTTGAACTAAAACACAAGTTACAAAATATAGAGATTTAAACTAAGGAGTGAACAAAATCACTCCTTTTTCTATAGTATAATTATGAGAAAATTAGGAGGTAGGAAAAAATGGGAAGATTAGACGAAGTGATAAATAAACTTAATAAGGGTCTAGGAGAAGAGATTATAAAAAAGGGTATTGCTAGAACACAGTATGTTAAGATACCATTTACAAGTCCTCGAATGAATTATATGACGTATGGTGGGATTGCTAGAGGAAAGGTATTGGAGATATGTGGAATGGAAGGTGGTGGGAAAACTACTCTTACATTAGACCTATGTGGGAATGCTCAGAAGATATTTGAAAAGGAATACGAGGAACAGTTAAAACAATATCAAATAGAATATGAAACATTACTAGCTGGAGGCAAAGCTAAAGAAAAAGCAGCTGCTAAACTACTTCCAGAAATAGAAGAGTTTAAAGAGAATGGGCCTAAAGTAGTAGCATATTTTGATTTAGAAAATACCCTTCAAGTAGATTGGGCGGAAACTTTAGGAGTAGATACAGAAAAGTTATTATTAATAAGACCTGAAACACAAACAGGGGAACAGGTATTACAACTTGCACTAGATTTAATAGATAGTGGGGGAGTAGGGTTATTAGTATTAGATTCTTTACCTATGTTAGTACCTCAACAAATTTATGATGAAACTTTAGAAAAGAAAAGTATGGGAGGAATTGCTAAATTATTAGCTGATTTTTCTACTAGAGTAACTCCTAAATTAACTGTTAATGACTGTACGTTAATAGGGTTAAACCAAGTTAGAGAGAATTTAAGTGGGTATGGAGCAGGTCTGCAAACACCAGGGGGACGTAGTTGGCGTCATCTATGTTCTATGAGAATTATGGTCAAGAAGGGAGATTTTTTAGACGCTAAGTGTAATATAGTACCTAAGAAATCAAATAACCCTCAAGGTAATATTATAGAAGTTTCTATAGAGAAAACAAAGACGTGTAAACCAGATAGAAAGGGTGGAAGTTGTACGTTAAATTACTACTACGGAATTAATAAATTATATGACTTAGTACAACTGGCTTTAGAATATAAATATATAATTCAAAGTGGTTCATGGTTTTCTATAATAAATCCAAGCAGTGGGGAAGTATTAATTGGAGATGATGATAAACCGTTAAAATTTCAAGGTTTACCAAAATTATTGGATGGCTTAAATGAAACTAAAGATTTAACTGATGAACTATCAGATATGTTAAAAGAAGAGTATATGGAGGAGGGTAATTAAATTATGGCAAAGAAAGTATTTAGTTTAGAAGAGTATTCAAACTCATTGTATGAAAGTGGGTATTATGCAGGATTAATGATGGTCGGAGTTCCAGTGTTTCAAGTGTTAAACGAATTTTTAGAGAGTAAGAAGACTCCCGAAGAAATGATGGCAGCATTAACAGTAATAACCGATATAGTATATAAGAAAACTAGAGGTGTAAAAGAAAAATCTGAGGATTTAAAGAAGGTATTGGAGAAATATGATTTTACACTAGAAGGTAAACTATTTAGTGTAGATGTAAATGATGATAATGATAATAAATAAGTAAAAAATAGGAGTGAACAATATCACTCCTATTTTTATATTATAAATATAAAAAGAATTGGAGGTATTGAGAGTGGATAGAAGTTTAAGTACTAAGTATAGACCACAACTATTTGAAGATTTAGTAGGTCAGGAAAATGTAAAGCAAATATTAAAAAAACAAATAGAGGAAGACAATTTAAGAAGCGCATATTTATTTGTAGGTGCTGCAGGATGTGGAAAAACTACGAGTGCTAGATGTATGGCTAGGAGTATCAATGGAAGTTTAGTAGGATTAGTGGAGATAGACGCAGCTAGTAATAGTGGAGTTGATAGTGTAAGAGAATTAACAGAATTGAGTAAATTTAAACCAATTGGGTATAAGAAAAAAATCTACATTATAGATGAATGTCACTCCTTATCATCAGCGGCCTTTCAAGCATTTTTAAAGACTATAGAAGATGGAGTAAAGGACGTAATTTTCATATTCTGCACAACTGAAAGACATAAAGTACCTGCAACTATAGTATCAAGATGTCAAGTATTTGAGTTCAATAGAATTAATAGTGACGACATTAAGAAGAGATTAAAATTTATCCAAGATTCTGAAAATAAAGAAGTTGGTGAGTATAGTTTTCAAGTAACTGACGGTGGATTAGATTATATATCTAAGTTAGCTAACGGAGGAATGAGATTAGCTATTTCTATGTACGAAAAGGTAATTAATTGTGATACTAACCCTACATTAGAAGATATTGCAGAAATACTTGGGACATCATCTTATAAAACTATGTTCAGCATGACAGAGTATATTTATAACAGAGATGTTAAATCGTTAATTATTACTATAGAGAAGCTAAACAGTAAGGGAGCGGATTTTAAATTGATAATGAATGATTTTGTAAACTTTATAATAGAACTTACAAAATTTAATTATACTCAAGATTACAATCTATGTAGTATTCCTCATTATTACTTAGAAAACTACATTCCTTATGAAAGTAATTTTCTATTTGAAGTACTAGAGGGTTTAATTAACTGTGTTAATTCTATTAAACTTGTAGACAATCCTAAGAATTTTATGTTAGGAAAGTTATTACAATTCTGCTAGAGGTGGTTATATGGAAGAGTTAATTGAAAAAGTTTATGGTCACATAGGAAAAGCTAGTGTAGGAAATACATTAAAGCTAAGAAACAACTTTAAGTTTAAGGAGGGGGAGGAGGGAATATCCCCCGAAGATTTTTGCGATAAATTCATAGATTACTGTGTCTGCAAAGTAAAAGAAGGTGATAATCCTTATACATTAGGCAAAGCAATTGTAACTACAATGAATTTTAAAACAGATTTAACTCAAAAGAGTATAAGAAAGGATTCGAGAATGGATATGTATTTATTAGATTTAAGGAATATTTTTAGATAGGGGAAAAATTAGATAGTTATGATAGGAAATGAAAGGGATAATTTAATATTGGATAACATGGGATTAGTTTACACTATTAGTAAGAAGTATAAACCTGTATTTTTTGAATTTGATGATATTGTACAGTACGGTATGTTAGGGTTAATTCATGCTGCTAACAATTTCAAAGAAGGAAACGGTAAGTTTAAAGATTATGCTTCTATATGTATTGAAGGTAAAATAAAATCTGCATTCAGGGATTATACAGGAAAAATAGGAAGTGCTAAAGATAGAGCAAACGGTAAAGCTATACTTCCTTCTTTGTTTACTTACACAGACGTTGGAAAGGATGTTATAGATTTAGAAGAAAAGGATAATTTCTTTAATACTCAATCTCAATTTGAGGGGAATGAAAATGTAGAGGAAGAAGTTATAGGGGAAGATGTATTTTCACTATTTAGTGGACGAGATAAAATTGTCGCAAAAATGTTAAGTGAAGGATATTCTTATAGACTAATCGCAAATGAAATAGGTATAAGTCAGACTATGGTTAGTTATATAATAAGAGATAAAATAAAACCAAGATTGATAGGAGCTGGGTATAGAGATGAATATTTTGGATATTCAAAAACACTTTAAAGATGGAAACTTTAATTCTGTTTACATCTTTATAGGAAACGATTTAAGTCTAATGAATAATTATATAGATAAAATACACAAAGTTTATGAGGGAAAGTTAATAAGACCTGATACTTTACTAGAGGTATGGGCAGGATTAACTCAGAGGAGTTTATTTGCAACTTCTGAGAAAAATATTTATGTAGTTAGGAATGATAGTGATGTAAAGAAAAATGAGAAACTCTGGAGTAAGTTTGATAGTGTAAAAAATGGTATCCTAATTCTTATATACACTGATTTACAAAAGACAACTAAAATGTATAAGGCATTATCAGATATTATAGTAGAGTTTAATCATTTAACTTTACCTCAACTAACAAATTATATAATGAATAAACTTAAAGATGTGGAAGTGATAGACAGAGAGGTCGCAAGTTATTTAGCAACTCTATGTGACTGCGACCTTGGAAGAGTAGATAATGAGATTGATAAAATATTACAACTAGATTTAAACGAGGATTGTAATATTTACGAAGAACTAGACTCCTTAGTTTACAGCACCACTCAGTTTAACGTATTTGACCTCATAAATGGGATAGTGAAAAAAGACTATAAATTAGTCGTTGAAAATTTAAACCTCGTAGAAGACCCAAAAAGTGGCATAAATAGAATGGGACTATTGACATTATTATATAATAAATTTTGTGATATTTCTAAAGTAATAGGATTACCTTGGGAGAAGGATATTGAAAAACGAACTGGGGTGAAATATTTTATAGCTAAAGATATATGGACTAATTGTAAATATGAGCCAATATCTTGTTTGAAAGCTATGAGATTAATTCAAGATACTGAAAGTGGAATAAAACAAGGACGATATTTAGAGATACAGTCTGTTAGTAGATGTATTTTAACTATACTGTCTTTGGAGTAGAAGAAAGTTGTCTACATTAGTCGATTGATTTTTGTGGACAACTTATTAATATTACCATATAATATAATCATCAAGAGAAATTAATAAAATGATTCGAGGGGGATTGGGAAATGACTTGTGGAATATATATGATTCAAAATAAAGTAAATAATAAAATGTATATAGGACAAGCAGTTGATATTGAGAAGAGATGGGGGGAGCATAGGAGCAGCTTAAGAGGTGGTTACCATCCTAATAAACACCTTCAAAGAAGTTGGAGTAAATATGGGGAAGAGAATTTTGAGTTTATCATCCTATTAGAGTGCGAAGAATCTGATTTAAATATGTATGAAGAGTATTATATATTTGAACTTATGATTTATGACCCTAGAGTCGGTTATAATAAGAACTATGGTGGTGATAGTGGTCGACCTACCGAAGAAACTAAAAGAAAAATGAGTGAATCTTTAAAAGGTAAACAACTTTCTGAAGAGCATAAAAGAAAATTGAGTGAATCTAAAAAAGGTAGACAATTTTCCGAAGAGCATAAAAGAAAAATAAGTGAAGCTAACAAAGGTAGACAATTTTCCGAAGAAACTAAAAGAAAACTGAGTGAAGCTAACAAAGGTAGACAACTTTCCGAAGAACATAAAAGAAAAATAAGTGAATCTTGCAAAGGTAGACAACTTTCTGAAGAAACTAGAAGAAAACTGAGTGAATCTGCTAAAGACAAACAATTTTCTGAAGAAACTAGAAGAAAACTGAGTGCAGCTAAAAAAGGAGAAAACAATCCTAATTATGGCAAACATCATTCCGAAGAACATAAAAGAAAAATGAGTAAATCAGTAGTACAAATAGACCTTACTACAAACAAAATTGTTAAGGTGTGGGAAAGTGCTCAGGAAGCGGACAGTCAAGGTGGATTCCATTTTAGCAATATAAGCGAATGTTGTAAGGGTAAACGTAAAACACATAAAGGTTATAACTGGATGTTCTTAAGTGATTATAAAAACAGTAGTGAACAAAACTAAGACAAGTTATATATTATAAGTATAAAAAGTTTAAGAGGTGATTTTAAATGGCTAGTAAGGCAGAAATACAATTTGTAGATATTATGAGAACTTGTGTCAATTATAGAAAACAACAAGAGATTACACAATTAGATGTGGCAGATTCACTTAATCTCTATCAACAAGACATAAGTAAGATGGAGAGATGTAAACATATACCAACCATGGTTAAGTTTTTAGAATACTTAGATTCTATAGGACTTAAGATTGTATTAAAGAAAGTTTAAAATATAAAAAAAGTAGTGAACAAAAGATAAAGAATTTCTATATTATAAGTATAAAGAAAAAATAAGGAGTGGAAGGAAATATGAAATTTAAATTAGAGGATTTAATTGCTCAAGCTAGATTCCAAGGAGGGATACATGTATTAGACAGTTTAGTAGAGACAATAAGTGATTGTAAAAGTGTTTCAGATGTACAATATTGTATAGCAGAAGTTGGTCTTAGATTATTTGAGGAGGAACGTAAGTATACAATAAGTAAAGAGATACCTGTTATTAATTTTGATAATATAGAGGTCGATGTTCCAGAGGATTCAATATCTCTTTCTTTTGAAGAAGTAAAAAAAGAATGCGAGGAACATAGTGATGATAAAATAGTGAGTCAGATAAAACAAGAATTAGTAAATTTTATAAATAGTTTAAGTGAAGAAGATTTGGAGGATTAATTATATGATAGATATAGAGGGAAATAAAACAGAGTATTTAAGTTTACTTCAACAAGTATTAGACCCACTAGAGTTTGATATGTTTAAAGACTGGTTAGAAAAGGGGGACTTTTTTACAGCTCCTGCTTCTACCAAATTTCATCTTCATGTTGAAGGAGGATTATGTCAACACTCGTTAAATGTTTATAATTGTTTAAAAAAATTAATAACAGATTGGAATTTAGATTATTCTGATACAAGTGTGGTATTGGTAAGTTTATTACATGACATATGTAAGGTAAATACTTATGAGAAGAGTTCTAGGAGAGTACCTCCTGAGAGAAGTGGAACAGGTAAATGGGAAACTGAGGAAATCTATGTTAAGAATGATGAATATCATTTAGGACATGCTAGTAAGAGTTTATATATAGTTCAAAGATTTATAGGTTTAACTATGGAGGAAATAGAAGCTATACATGGACATATGGGTTCAACAGATTTAAGTACAATGTTTAATTCATTTGATTTAAATAAACTGTTTGAATCAAATAGTTTAGCAGTATGTTTACATCTTGCAGATATGCAAGCTAGTTATTTAATGGAGGATAATTTAGGTAATAAAGAGGGGTATTAAAAATGAGAGTAGAAGAGGGTAAGTTAATATTAGAGGAAACTGACGAGAAGGGGAAATTAGTATTAACGAAAGAATTAAGAGATGATTTAATAGTAGAAAATCAGGGGCTTGTAGGAGATGTAATAAAAAAGCATTTTAAATACAATATGCCATTTGACGATGATGATTTATTTGGATATGGAGTATTGGGATTAACAAAGGCTGCATATGATTATGACCCAAATCGAGAAAATAAGTTTTCAACTTATGCTTATAAAAAGATTTGGGGAGAGATAAAGTTAGGAATTAGAGATAAATCTGGACTTATTGGTAGTAGAGAAGAGAGAAGTAAACAATCTTCTCGTCCTCCAAAACCATTTTCCTACTATGAAGATAAAGTAAAGAAATATAGGGATAGTTTGGGGGATAACAATACAATAGGGATTGATGAATTATCTTTTGACCAAAACACTTTAATAACTGAATCTGATAGCTATGATAGTATATTAGATAGAGAAGTAATAGATAAAGTTCTAAGCTTTTTAACTACTAGAGATAGAAAAATATTTAATATGTACTACTTAGAGAATTTATCTCAAAAAGAAATTAGTAAGTTAATAGGATTAAGTCAACCTCACGTATCAAGAGTGTTAATTCAAATAAAAGATTTATTTAACTATTTTAAACCAGTATTAGTTTAATAGTAAGGGGGAGTTATATATGGCAACTGCAATGATGTGTTTATTTATTTTAAATGTGATATTAGTGGTTTATAATTTTATAGTAGCAAAAGATTTAGTAAAAGTTGAGGAAAGTATAGATAGTATAGTTGATATTGTTGATATTCAGTCAGGTGTTATAGAAAATCTTTCAAACAATATTACAGATTTTAGTAAAGATGTAGAAAATACATTTAATGATTATGTAGAAACTTTTAACGATTTTGTTGATTATTCTATGGATGAATTTGAAGTGGTTGAATTACTGGCAGAAACACATACTGAGGGTACAGATAATACCGAGGACATTAAAAAATGTATGTATACTATAAACGAAAACTATAGGAAACTTGAAGAAGGATATAATAAGAAGAGTATATAAATTAAAATCTGGGGAGGGTAATTAATAATGAAGTTAAAGAAATATTTCAGCGAAAGTTTAAATGTAGGTGGGTTATTAGAATATATAAACGTAAGTGGTAAAGTAAGTTGTATATACGATTTAGCTGATATAGTAGCTGATGATATAAAAGAAGCTACGAAGTTAGATAGAGAAACTTTTAACAGTATTCCAGAACCTGTATTAAATGTATTTAGAACTTTATTATTAGCAATAGACTCTGCAAATGAAGCTAATCAGATGTTAAAAGATTTGGGGCTACCAGAAGGTCAAAAGTTCATGGAGTACTTTGATGAAAATGAGTATATTTTAGATGTGGAAATACCTTTATCAGATGACGTTGAGAAGACTGATGACAGTAATGATGAAGTACTTTCAAATAATAGTAGTAAAGTATTAGAATTTAATAAGTATAAGAAATAGAATGAGGTAGGGTGGAGACTCTACCTATTTTTGTATTTTTATGGTATAATAAAAGAAAAAGAGGCGATTTTCTTTGGCAGGTAGAGTAGTGTATAGTAAGAAAGAATATATAGTAGTCAAGGAAGGGGAAGATTTTATAGTAGTAAATACGAAAATGAAATATGGACAAGTAAATCATACTCACATAGGAAAATCTTTTATTCGTGCAAAAAACTTAATTGATTTTGCAGTAACTAAAACAATACCAAGAAGGCCTAACAATTTTATACTTACATCACTTCAACGAATCAGCACCGATAAAAAATACATTAAAGAATTAGAATTAAAAAAGAGACAATTAATTGAAGATTATTATAAAGAAGGTGGGGTGTAGCAACCTCACTTTTTGTTGTAAAAATGTAAAAATATTGTAGACAAGCATATAATATTAGTATATAATATTAGTAGAAGATATTAATTATATCGTAAGTATTTGGTATGTTTAGGAGGGTGTTTGAAAATGGGAAGAAGAAAATGTGAGGAAAATGTAAAATACAGAAATATAGAAAAACTATTATATAGTGTGCCTAAGAATCGAATTAAAATCAGAAATTTAAAATTAGAATTAGAGAGAGTTACTAATAGTTACAGGGGTTGTGGAGGGTTTGTAATTGAAGAGAGAGTTGGAAACACTTATAAGATAACATCTACTGTAGAAGATGAAGTAGTAGCAAAAGAAGAAAGGGAAGAAGTCTTAAAGAGAAGAATTAGAACACTAGAAATAGAAGTAGAAAAAGTAGATAATGCATTAAGTATATTAACTTCAAGAGAATTAGAAATTGTTGAATTATTATATTTTAAACAAATGAGAAATAAGGATGTTGCACAACAATTATTATTTACGCAACAATATTTTGCATACTTAAAAACATCTATATTAGATAAATTGATAGATTACGTTTATGTTGGTTGTGAAGAAACAATAAAGTAGGAATTAAATGTTCCTACTTTTTATAGTGTCCAATAAAATAATTTAAACCGTTAAAAATGGAATTTTTGAAGGTAGGCCCAATAAAATAAATTAAACCGTTAAAAATGGAATTCCCGAACCCCAATAAAATAATTTAAAACGTTAAAAATGGAATTACCGAACCCCAACAGTTTAATTAAACCGTTAAAAATGGAATTTTTTTTGTTCTCAAGAGGTTTAAACTTATAATGGATAAAATTTAAGAGAGTGATTTATTTTATGTGTAGCTTTATTCAATAACTAAAAAAGAATCTCGCTATCATTAACGAGATTCTAAAGAGTAAAGAGATAAAAAATAAGGGGTTTGTGAAAAATTAGAAATTTTTTTCTATATCTACTATTATATCCAAATCTTTAAACTTTATACAAAATAAAGGACAGATGTTGCAGTATAATTTTTTAAATGTTGCAGTTAAATAAAAAAATCCGTTCTTAAACTAAATTTAAATTATATGACATCTATCCTAAATTTCTGT
>ERZ1026856.45-NODE-45-length-97160-cov-15.675506_pt1 | contig 97160 bp, 85 predicted proteins | sample MGYA00380158_ERZ1026856 | MGnify/ENA primary metagenome ERZ1026856 (study PRJEB33269, sample SAMEA4719794) | human gut metagenome | biome: human-associated habitat; feature: organic feature; material: feces | place: Cameroon | collected 2013-10 ... | reverse complement strand
AGTTCAGCAACATTCCCTTCTTCATTAAATACTGGTACAACAACAGATATTCCTTGCATTTGTCTTCCTCTTTTTCTCTTTTAATATACGTTTAATCAATCTATATATTGTCTGAAATATTTTTTTAAATCACTCCCCTTATAAATTCTGGCAGTTATCGTTCCGTGATACTTAACTGTAATAACAGGTTCTACATCCACCGGAAGTCCATATGTGATTTGTTCTCTTTGTACTGAACGATTTTCAAAAACAAAATATTGATCTTCAGTAAGTTTATTTTCCTCATATCCCCCTGTACGCCACCAATATTGCCCAACATTAATATTCGTACTATTTTGTAAAACAGTTCCAGGATATGAGCAGTTAAGTGTTATCTGCCTTTCATCAATATCATTCTCTTCACAATAGTCTGATAAAACATCTAGCATGACAACCCAATTTTCTCCCCAATAAGCAAATAACTCCCTATTTTGTATAGCAGAAGGTATAACATTCCAATATGGAACAAAATATGTAAATGCAGGTTGGGAACCAGCTATTTCAAATAATGTAACAAAACAGCCAACTACTGTAATAACTTTTACTAACCTATCCTTTAACGCAATATTTAAATTACATATAATAATAAATGCATACAAAGCAAATAAGGCTATATATAAATCTGAATATCTAGCACTACTTACACCAGAAACCGTATATACTATTGACATTCCACATCCTGTCAATAACATTCCTATGATCCATTCTTTGCTACACATACCTTTTATCGAAGCAATTATCGCTCCAATAATTATCATAAGTATAAATGTAGGAAATGCTTCAATAAACATTCCGCAGAAATTCAACCATGTGAAATGATTTAACTGACTTGTAAAAAATGACAGCAAGATTCTATTTATAATTCCAGCTACAACGAATATTAATATAAAATATCCAAATGCATTACTCATTCTATACTTTTTTTGTTTCACAAAATCTATTATTATAATGAAAGCCCAAAGTCCAATTATATAAACTACAGCTGAACAAATAAGCCCATAATTTCCAGTAACAGTAATGTGAAAGATTTTACTCATTACTTTTATTCCTAAATTAAATGTTGAAAAAAACATTTCTATAGCATTGCCTATACCACTAATAGGAGATACTTCTCTTAACACACAAAATACATACTTTTGTATCAAATACACATATACAATAGATATTCCAACTACTTTACAAGCACTTGATAACATTTTCACGTATTTATTTTTTATAAGACTCTTTTCTTTTTTACTAATCGCATAACCGACTATTGCTGCCCCCATAAACCAAGCTGGAAATACAATTACTTTCTCGATTATCCCAGACGTTAGACATAGCATAGCATTAAATGCATACTTCTTTTCCTTGTTTATCAAGAAAACATGTAATTCCACAATGCCTAATATTCCAAATAACATGGAAAACAAATCATAATTATAATTTTTCAATGCTTCTGGAACTACTGGAATGGCTAATATACCAACCAACAAAAAAGTATATACAATTGCTTTATTCCACTTTTCATTGTTGATCAAATGTTTTTCCACTTGATCAACGATGATGAATAATAAACCTATTCCGCAAATCCAATGTAACATTTTTGCCAACTGTTCAACCTGTATATAAGGTTCTGTAATGAGAATTTTAGGAATAAATCTCCATACTGTTCCCATAATAGCAAAATTCATATAACTCACGTTTAAATACCAATGCCTAAAATTACTAGATTGCAAATCACTCTGTTCATATATTGCATTCGGCTCATCAATCGTCAAAAAAGTGGTCACATCTGCTATTGAGTTCCATAAAAATATACCACCTAACAATGCACATCCGGCTATTATCAACCAATTGTTTGTTCTTTTTTTTAATTGTAACACGAAAATGAGTTCCGCCAAAAAACAAAACCATATTTCCCATAAACTAATCTGTATATTTTCCAAAAAATTTGTTTTAAAAAAGATAAAAAATAATACATACATACATATGCATATCGCAATAACTTGTTTTAAAAGATTTCTCAAATTATACCATAACGTGTTATTTTGTAATTTATGTAACATTGCAGATTTGTCAACATTTTTTTTATAGTACCTCAGCATGCAGATTAAACTTAAGCTGTATGTTATTCCAAAAACACCCATCAAATAAATTATAAAATATGGAAAAATCACTCTTTTCATATGAAATAATTTTATTACAGACTCATTTCCTGTTGATTTTAAAATAATGCTTTTTGAATTTATTAGTTCTTCCAGTTGTTCTATCCCTGTATAGTAACCATCATTTAAATTTGTATATGTTTTTATGATCCAATTTCCAACACTGACTTGTACATTTTCAACCTCTGTAATTGTGCCACTTTCACAAATCAACCTAATGTGTGCTTCTCCCCAATTCAAAGAATCAATCGCTCTTATATTTGCGAAAACCCTATCCTCATAAAAACGTTTCGTATCAAGTTCTAAAGTCTGATCATTCTGTGCCATATTCATTAAAATATTGGTTGACGGATAATTAATTTGTATTCGAACTTTAACAAAAAACATACTAATTATAGATATGATAACAGCTATTACAGCTGACCAAATAAATATCTTTGCCTTCTTACTTTTTTCCATATTCACTCCTATTTTCTACCAGCCTATCGCTCACTACCACTGAATTTCCGAAATAATATTTATTTTATTTAATGAAGATGAATTCTGATATTCTCCTGATCTCGAAGTATAAAAAAATAATTTTTTTTCGTTCTCAATGATATTTATACTTTGTTTATAAAATTGGCTTCCATTGGCGTAATTTCCATCATTTGCTATTTTTCTATACTTCATCAAATCACCTGGAAGAAACTTATAATGTAATAATGCACCTATGCACTTAGTATCAAAATTATGATAAAAAGGATATACATAATGAGAACGATAGAGATCTCCTCTTTTAATATATACAAGAGGATATTTATTCTGAATCATTGTGATGCCTCTATCATTTTCTACACTTAGTACTCTATCTCTAGGTCCGCCAGTGACTTTATAATAATGTAAATTTTTACTTAATGTGTAAGTATCGGTATCAAAATATCGATACTCATCAAATGACCAATTAGATATTTCATCAATTTCTGACAAATTATATTTTGCATACATATCTAACATAAAGGTAAGCATTCTGGTCTTATGATTTTTTTCCATATAAAAAACCAAATCATTAATATTTTTATTTTCGCAATCAGAATATACCAGTAATTCATCTGAATCTAAAATAAGATACCAACGATCGTACCCCCATTTTTCAAACACCTGCATAAGCCATCCACAACGTGCAGATGAGCAAAAATTCGCATCCGTCCATAACACATTCACGTCCTGTTCCATCAACCATTCGTAAGTTCCGTCATCCGAATTATTATCAAGATAAATAAAGTTTTCAACACCTATTTTTCTATGATGTTCAAATGATTTTTGAATACGTTTCAAATCATTTTTCACAACGCAAATCATGATTGGTTTTTCAGGATTTGCAAAGGCTATCTCCTTTCTAACCTCAATCTTATCCTGAAACAGACTGTGTGCTGCAATTACTGCGCTGCTTGGATTAACTATTGCATAATTTAAAAACGTTTTTTTATTTAATCGTGTAGCCAATGGTGTCTTCTTCTCATGAAATAGTTTTTTAATTGTTTTTCTTGCTTCTAAACAACTCTTTGGATTTCTGAAAAAATCCCGACACAGAACTATCTTTTCATATAGCGCCTCATTTTTTATCATAATCTCATATCCATACTTTCTTTTATTGTTATCTTCCATTTACAGATGAAGATTCAAATTAAACCTCATCGTATAAGTTGCAAGACTTACCAGAAAAACCAGTACGCACAAAACTGTTGCCAGATACCGGTATATCCTGCTCGATTTAGCTCCAAATTTATTTTCCACCATAGCTGTTGTTTCCGGCTGCATAAGAAGCACCGGTATCAGCAAATCCATCATAATAACCATTCTCGCTGCTGCCAGCGGATTAAAACTGATCAATGCAGCTGCTGACAATGTTCCTGCCGCTGTCTGATAGGCAACATTTGATTTTTCTTTTTTATTCAGTACAAATAGTATGCTGATAAAAATAAAATATCCTAGATAATATAACATCTTCGTTCCCATATGTCCACTGATACTTTCCCCGACATAAACAAGTAATCGGTCTGTCAATGGATTACTAGGTAACCATGTAACAAGCCATGATGCAAATGGTGTTGCTGACATCAGAAATCCTGCTGCCACGAATACCAGTGTACCTATACAATCTGCTTTCCAGCTTTTTATAAAATAAAAGAACAAAAATGCAATTAATATTACAGCGGCAGAATAATGGAAAGAACACCCCCATGCTGCAATGATAAGACCTGCAATAAATTTTTTCCTATATATCATTGACAGACCAAACAATAAAATTGACAAAGCAATCCCTTGTCTTACAACATTCACCTGCATTAAAATTGTATATGGCATACAGAAAATAAGGACGAATAGTAAATTCATATGTTTCTTGTTTTCGTGCATGAAATTATAACATGCCAGTGCTAAGAATAATACAGATATCAGGCAGAGGCACCATACAAAAAAAGTTCCATTCGGAGACAAGCCTCTCAATATCTTAACCAACACTTCAAAATTAGGTTCTACTGTATATTTTGCTGGAAAACAATTTGGGTCTTCATACATTGTATAATAAGAAATTGTGTCATGACCAATATCGCATGTTCTTATCCCATAGAGACAGGTAAATCCTATAGTCTGAACTGCCAATAGTATATCTTTTATTTTATCACTTTTTCTCATTGCTATAAATGCAATCAAAAATTGTGCAAAATAGACCATACTCAAAAAAAATATATTCATATCTAATCCTCATTTCTACTCAGCAATCAAAATACGATACAAGCAAGTTTTCCCAATCAGCTGTGATATAGTCAAAATTATAAAAACAACCATAAAAGGATTTATTATAAAAAGCACAAAACTCGTTTTCTCCGTTATTGGCATTATAATCCGTTCCATCTGCTGTAGAATCGCTATCAGTAATGGATGTAATGCATAAATAAAAAATGATGCCTTCCATGCATCTGGTATTTTATGCTCCATTCCGAAGGTTTTATATATCATTAGAGCCCCGATGGAAAGTATAAGTACTGACAAACATCTAATATGCCCATTCCAAAATCTCGTGCTCATATATAATGCTGCTTCTCCAAATATAATACAGAACAGTGCAATATATTTTTGCCCTTCCTCTTTCTGAAGCAATAGTTTTTCCTTATAGCGCCCCACATAAATACCAAAAAAATACCACACAAATGCATCAAAACGGATATAGGGAATATTTATTATATTTATGTTATTCATAAATAATATTCCCAGAAGAATACACATAAATAGGATTCCCATTTTTTTTGTCTTAACTGTATAGATAAACAAAGGCGTCATAACTTCTAAAATAAGAAGTTGGAACATAAACCACCATGGATTATTATACTCATATAAAAAAATCCCTTTTAGAATATCGTTTAATCTTATTTGTATATTTCCCCCACTTACCAATAACTCTTTTAAATAATGGTAACACATGTATATCATATTCCATAACAAATACAAGTAAGCTATCTTTAAGATTCGATGCTTATATTTCCCCATTATCTGTTTTTCATCTTTATTGTAAACGCAAAAAAAACCAGATAAAATAAAAAAAATTGGAACAGCCACACAATAAATATTATCCGTGATCCATGACTGTATTTCCCAGCTTATACTGTCTGCCTGCAATTGAAAAGCAAAACCATTCTCAGAATGGATGCCAACCACCATCACAGCACATATTAACCTGATCCAGTAAATGCGATTAGATGCTTCTTTTGTCATAATTTATCCTTTTTCTGCTATCACTTGTCCAAGCTCCGGAGTTGTCATAAATTCCACATCCGGCCATTTTTTTGTAATCTCTGTCAATAGCTTCTCTAATGAAACCAAATTCCGTTTTCTGTTTTCCTCATCGATCCTTCCAATATAATTCAGACGATGGGAACAAATAATGGCTGGCTTTTTTTGTTCGAATGCGATCCGAACTCCATTCATAGCAATGGCAACCCAATCCTTATGGTAATTATAACTCGGTTCAAAGTTACAATTCCGGATCAGATAATACTGCCCCAGTTCATTTCTTTCGCCCATGTAATGTCTCACCTGTTTCATATCAGAAGTTCCGAAAGACTCTGAAGGGATCCGCTGTATCGGTTCGCCCTGAATATAACGGATATTAACATCTGCCATATTTTTTTCTAATTTTTTTCCCCAGATATAGCAGGAAGCGATGAATGACTCTGAGTCATATCCAAAAATATCTTTAAAAATATCAGCTCCGTCTTTTAAGATTTCGCCAAGACTCTGCTGTTCTTCTTTCCTGTCATAATTAAAAGAATCCATATAAGAATTTTCATTTTCTGATGTCTTACAGGAGGCAGTACTGATTATGTGATGTTCAAATGCCATTTTTATCCACGGATCATCATCTCTTAACGCTTTCATCCAACGGTTTACGTTAAAATGTTCCCTGCAATGCAATTGTGGCATGAAGATATGATCCTCTATCCCCTGCTTCCACAATTCAAATGATGTTTCACAGCCTTTTTCCTTCTTTAAGCTCTCCGTAAACCATTCGTAATGGTATTCTTCAAAACCACTTGATACAATTCTTTCAAAATCAGGGTTTGCCATGGCACAATTAGCGGTGATCACCGGATGTTTTCCATTTTTATCCCGAAACTTTGTCAATACAGAATACAAAGCTTCTAAATCTGCTGATGATGCCAGACCATCGTAGCGGAAATACGGATGATGATCTGTTTTCGGATCTAATTCTCTTATTTTCCGGTACACATCCCAAGACTTCATGCGGATACTTCCCCAGTCATCCGATTCTATGACAACAATCTTACGATCCGTCGAATATCCCGACTGATTTGCGTTCCTGCTATACTTTTTTTCCAGATAAATTGTCCGGATATTTTTCAGATAATTCTCTATGTCCATATCTCACCTGTCATGATTCTACCAATGCTTCTATCATTTCTTCCAGTTTCTTTCCGTGCACAGTCATATGATACTGTAAAGAATTCTCATATGCCAGATCCACCTTCTGTTGTAATGCGGCTTTATCTTTTTTCTGTAATACACTACAGATACACTCTGCCATTTGTTCCTCATTGCCAACATCACATAATTCACCGGCTTTTCCATAGGACAAAAATTCCTCCGGACCATGTGGACATCTTGTAGATACGATCGGTGTTTTTAAATATGCTGCCTCCATTAAAACATGCCCCGGATCTTCCCACAACGAACTTAAAACAAAAGCATCTGCTTTTGCTATATATTTATATGGATTTTTTACAAATCCCGGAAGGAATGTCTCCTTCTCAATGCCAAGTTCTCCTGCATAATCTTCCAGTTCTTTCCGATCCTCGCCCTCTCCGAGAATTACCAGTCTGGAAGGCACACGCTCTTTTACCTTAGAAAATGCCTTCATTAATGTCTTAAAATCTTTCTGTCTCGTCAGTCTTCCAACTCCCAGAATGATTTTTTTATCCGTCTCATAAAATTTATCTGTGATCTGCTCCTCCTGCAATGCATCCATAGATGCATCTATCACCGGATTGGCAAGCACCATATATTTTTCTCGTGGAAGTTTTAATTTTTCCTGCATATCATTTTTTGTGCTCTCAGTGAGCGTAATGATCTTATCTGCCTTCGCATATAACCAGTTCCAAAGCACTTTTCTCACAGAATGGTATTTGGGTTTTCCCTGAATACTACACACTATTTTAGGCTGAAATTGTGCATGTTCCCTCACTAAAAGCGGCAAATATCCTAAAAGGCTGGAAATGATCACGTCCGGCTTATCTGTTTCATAGTTTTTCTTCAACAACCCGAACGCAAAAAAACTGATTTTGAGCATGGAAATCCGGTAGCCCACACCCTCGCTGGAAAGATCAGGAAGTTTTTCTGATAAATGAAAATCAATAATATCAATATGATTCTCTTTTAATACTTCTTCATATCCTTCCCATTCACGATAAGGTTTGTATATTTTTACTTCATGCCCCATTCTGCTCAAAGCAATTGCGCTGTTAATTGTTGCCTTAATTGTTCCAACCTGCTCCATATATGGTGTCCAGTAATATATTTTCATGCCTCAATAACCTCTAAATATTTTTTTCCGACTTCCTGCGGTGTAAATCGATCCAGATGTTTATATGCATAGGCTGCCTTTGCTGCCGTCTCCTCCTGATGTGTCAATGCATATTCCATCGTATTTGCTAACTCTGTAATATTGCCAAGTTCTACCAGATAGCCACCTTTTCCTTCTGATAATATTTCTTTTGGTCCACTTTTGCATCTGGTTGATACACATGGAATCTTCAATGCACATGCTTCTATCAATACGTTCGGCAATCCTTCATAATAAGATGTCATGACAAATAGCGATGCTTTTGCCATGTATTTATACGGATTGCTGTCATATCCCGGAAGCCAGACACTCTCTGTAATTCCGTTTTTCTGAATGATCTGTTCCAGTTCTGTGCGCTGTTCTCCCTCTCCTAAAATCAAAAGGTTTGCTTTTATATGCTTCCGCATAAGTGTAAAAGCTTCCAAAAGATCCCTGTACCCCTTTGATGCCACAAGACGGCCTACCGCAATAATGGTTGGAATATCATTCCCCTGCCATGGGAACTCCACAGATTCTTCTGCCATTTTATCAAATGGCTCTGACAGAGTAGGATTATAAATATAATCCGCTCTTTTTCCTGAAATCTCTGTGATCATCTCTGCTGTTTCTCTTGAATTTGCAAGAATAACATCTGCCTTTTTGTAAAAATGTTTCATCAAAAACAGAATAAGTTTTCCTTTCCGGACGCTGCTGCTTCCATATTGAAACTCTGTTGGATTTGACCGCTCCGAAATGATCAATTTCATGCTTCCGCATTTCTTTGGTCTTGCAAAAATTGCTGTGAGATTCGCATAGTTTTGGCAGCTAATGAATGTAAGCTGATATTTTTTAGATTCATTTACCATATATTTCCGGATTTCCCCTATGGCATTCATGGTACGTCCTGCTTTCAGAGAGACTCTGGTAATTCCAATTTCATCCATCTCCTCTTTCAGATGGTCAGAAAACGAAAGTGCCATAAATTCAACCAGATAACCATGTTCAATAAAATATTTTGCCAGACGGATATTGGTTTTTTCTACCCCTCCATATATAAAATATGGATGAAAAAAAGTAATTTTCTTTGTCATCTTTTCTTCCATTCTCTTCTTCCCTGATTCATCCAGGTCATTGCTTTCTTTACATCTATTCCATCAAATTCTGCTTTATGACGCAGTGCATACTGCAGGCACAACCAATATCCGTACCGATTTGAAATCGCCTGATATAATGCCCCTTTATCCACAAAGAATTTTTCCGTATATCCCTGAAACCATGTGGACTCTTCCTGCTTGGAATATGCCAGAAGTTTCGGACATGTATATATTTTAAGTCCTGCTTTCAAACAGTCTGTCAGGAACAGACTGTCTTCACCTGAACCGTATCTTGCTCCGCCGCCAAACAGCAATGTAAACTGTATATTCTTCTTCCGGACCGCCTCTGTCCTCACTGCAATATTAAACGTTCCATAGCGAAGACAATTATAAATATGTACTCTTTTTTCCTCTCTGATTTCCGGATTTTTTCTTTTAGGATTTTCACTCGGCACATAAAACAACAAAATATCTGCATCCTTATTTTGTTCAAATGCAGATATCACCATATTCTCATATCCATCTTCAAATTGCTCATCATCATCTGCAAAAATGCAGATATCTGCATCTGCGCGCATAAATGCCGTGTTGCGGCTCAAGCCTACCCCACGTTCAGCACAATCCATCCACAGAACTTTTTTTCCGTGGTAGTCCTTTTTTTCAATCCGGTTACGATCGCATTGATTAATGATGATAGCATCAGACTGTATATTTAATTTTTCTAATATAGAATCATCCGGCTGATGCATTACCGATGCCAATACCTGCACTCTGCTCATGAACATTTTCCTTCCAACTATCGTTTTATATATTTAAATCCTGTCATACAAATAAAACTTATGATCTGTCTTACACTACGCCCAAAACTTAATTTTTGATTATGACGATATATATTCCAGTTCCATCCGATGGTCTTTATCTTGTTAGAGCTGACTGATCCTTTTACTAATCGATAAGATGCCAGAATCCCCGGAACACACTCCGCTGTAAGCTGATGATTTTTTAAAACATTTAACCATGCTGCATAGTCCTCATGCTTTAACTGCGGCATGAGATTATCCTTTATATATTCACTTTTTATCACGGCTGTACAACATGCGATGATATTGGTATTCAGCAGTTTCTTATAATTTACCGCGTTCCAATAAGGCGTGATCACTTTTTGGAATTCATTTTCTTCATTTATGACTTCATATGCTGAATACACAAATCCACAATTGTTTTCCTGCATATAATTTATCTGAATCTCAAGTTTTTGCGGCTTCCACAAGTCATCACTGTCAAGGAACGCAATATATTCACCTTCTGCCGCAATAATCCCTTTATTTCTTGCTGATGCCACTCCCTGATTTCCGGTAGACGGGATCATCTGTATGCGGGCATCTTTCCCACAGTATTCCTGCATGATTTTTACAGAAGAATCGGTACTTCCATCATCTATCATAAGCAATTTCCAATTTTGATATGTCTGTGCCAATATAGAATCTATGGATTGTTTCATATAACGCTCTGCATTATATACCGGCATGATCACTGTCACTAATGGTTCCATACGTTATCCTTCCAATACCTGCTCTAGCAAATTAATATATCGTTCCATTGTCGTTTCATTCTTAAAACGATCCAGTTTTGCTTTTGCAAATCGCTGCTTCTCTTGTAACTCTTTCGGATCATCGAAATAAGCATCGATTCGTTCAGCCAGTTTTGCTGCATCTCCAATCGGGATCAGATCTCCTCCCTGACCTTGTAACAGCACTTCATCCGGTCCACTCAGGCAATCTGTTGCGATCGCCGGAAGACCTGCAGCAACCGCCTCGATCAAAGCATTTGGACACCCTTCATAAAGAGATGTCTGCACAAAAAGATCTGCATATTTCATAAATTTATAAACATTGCTCTGATATCCTAACAAATGAACATGTTCTTCCAAATGTAATTGCCCGATCAACTGACTGATCTCATCTCTCTCGCCGCCTTCTCCTACGATCCACAGCATAGATGTCTCTTTTGCTCTCGATGCAGCGTATCCCTTCAGCAGCGTCTGCATATCCTTCTGTCTGGTGATACGTCCAACTGTAATTAACAGTCTTCCCTTAAAATCTGCAGCCTCTCTCTTCAATTCCTCTGGTATCTCTTCTGTAACTGCCTGCTCAATCTGTGTGAAATCGATTGGATTATATATCGTAATCACTTTTTTGTTAATAAGTTTTCCAAAATCTTCAGAAAGTCTTTCGGAATTGCCAATTACCTGATCTGCTTTTTTATAAGTATATGGTTTCACAAATTCAGAGATCTTACGGAGTTTACTCTTCTCATACTTCACCGCACTTGGATGATTTGACAATCGGCAGATCACCTTCACTTTATGCTTTCTGCATACACCAATTGCAACTGATGCAGACTGAAAAGCAAGAACTACAGTATGTTTATTATCCTGTCCTGCCAGATACTTTCCAAATTCTTTTCGTATAGAAAACGCATCCGAAAGCCGCTGATTCAATGCAGGAATCCGTTTGTATTGTATTTTTACACAATGAACCAATGGATGGAATTTCTTTAACTGACCTTCCTCGCTTCTCACAAATACGACATCAACCTGATATCCCCGCTTTGCAAGTTCATTTGACACCCAGATTGCATTCCTCTCGACGCCGCCTTTTTCGATTGCCGGAATAAAAATTATAACTTTCTGTAACACTTATTCGTCCTCATTTTCATTGGAATTAGCAGTGGCTTTGCCTTCTTCTAAGCCCTCTGTACTCTCCTTCATAAACACGATCTTGATCGTCATAATGATCAGTTTAAGATCGAGCCATATAGAAAATTTTTCAATATACATCAGATCCCATTTCAACTTATCATAGGATGTTGTATTATACTTTCCGAATACCTGAGCATATCCTGTTAATCCGGCTTTTACTTTGGTACGATACATAAATTCCGGAAATTGTTCGCAATACTCTGCTATAATTTCAGGTCGTTCCGGTCTTGGTCCGACAATACTCATATCCCCTTTTAACACATTGAAAAATTGTGGTATTTCATCAATACGCGTTTTGCGGATAAAATGTCCGATCGGTGTAATCCTGTCATCATTTTCAGTTGCAAGTCTTGCCACACCATCTTTCTCTGCATCTGTGATCATACTTCTGAATTTTATGATCTGATACACTTTGTTATCGATGGTACAACGGCTCTGTCTGAAGAAAACCGGTCCTCCGTCATATACCTTGATCGCAATTGCCGTTATCAGAATGATCGGTGAACTCAAAATAATTCCTGCCAGAGATATTACAATATCCATGCACCTTTTTAAAAATCTTTGTTCAATGGATATCTCTGCATTCTTTGATACCAATATCGGTGTATCGAACAAATTTAGTTCAGAGGCATTGCGAATCAGTATATCTGAAATTTTAGGAATCGAATATGTCCTGATATCTTTTTCAAAACAATATTTCAAAATATCATTTCTGATCTCAGCACGGATATCATAGATCATAACAGCCTCAATATCCTCATTTATATGTTCGAACCGTTCCTTCCAGTTCTCGTCCACCAGAAGCGTTTTTGTGATATGATACTTATCCTCTCTTGTCTGGATCTTTGCGATAATGTGCTTTGGTGCCTTTTTTTCATACATTACCAACATATTTTTTGGTGGATACAATTTTCTGAAAATTCCGGTTTCAATTATGATCAAAAAAACTGATACGATAATCTGAGCAACAGTAGCAATCCCCATATATTGAAAAATACGCCCAAAATATGCGATCTCGCTTATCATCAGCATTAAAACAACACATATGATCGCATTGGTACATACGATAGCTATTGCCTGCGACAGTGCTACACTCGCCTTGCGATAAACTCCTATCTTAAAGCCGCCAAGAACTGATAGAAATAACACCAAAATCACAAGATATACAGCTAAAATAAGCATATTTCCTTTGTTCTCATATGGACGCAGCATTAAACCATTTAATTTTTCATACCAGCACCATGCAAATATACCTGTAAAGCATACTAATAGGCACAGACTTTCCAAAAATTTTACAATATTTTTAAAAGATTCTCGATTTTTATTATTCATCAGGTTATCCTTTTGCTCCTGCCTCTATTGTTCTTTCCTCCAGACCATTTTATTAACCACTCCTACATAGGACTGTATGATCTTTACCACTTTCGTAGATACATTTTCCTCTGTATAATAAGGAACCGGAATACCATGGTCACCATTCCGATTCATCCCGACTGCTGTATCTACCGCCTGCAATACCTGTTCTGTTGTGATTCCTGCAAGAATGAAATCAGCCTTATCCAAAGCTTCCGGGCGCTCTGTTGACGTACGGATACAGACTGCCGGGAACGGATGCCCTACAGACAGGAAAAAGCTGCTTTCCTCCGGCAATGTACCAGAATCAGACACAACTGCAAAAGCATTCATCTGCAAATGATTGTAATCATGGAATCCCAATGGCTCATGCCGGATCACACGCTCGTCAAAGACAAATCCCCGCTGCTCAATATACTTCCTGCTTCTCGGATGACAGGAATAAAGAATTGGCATGTTATACTTTTCCGCCATTGCATTCACTGCATTCATAAGGTTCATGAAGTTTTTCTCGGTATCAATATTTTCTTCCCGATGCGCAGAAAGTAAAATATAGTGTCCTGCTGTAAGCCCTAACTTTTCCAACACTTTAGACTCTTCGATTTTTTTCAGATTGCTGTGAAGTACTTCTGCCATTGGAGATCCGGTGACATATGTTCTCTCTTTCGCAGTTCCCTCTGCATTCAGATATCTTCTTGCATGTTCTGAATAGCACATATTGATATCTGAAATATGATCAACAATTCTTCTGTTTGTCTCCTCCGGAAGACATTCATCAAAACATCTGTTTCCGGCCTCCATATGGAAAATAGGAATATGAAGCCGTTTTGCACTGATGGCTGACAGGCAGCTATTCGTATCTCCAAGAATTAACAGTGCATCCGGTTTCTCCTCTGCCATAAGCTTATAACTCTTCGCTATAATATTACCAATTGTCTCTCCAAGGTCATCGCCGACTGCATCCAGATAATAATCCGGTTCTCTTAATCCCAGATCATCAAAAAACACCTGATTCAGACAGTAATCATAATTCTGCCCTGTATGCACTAAGATCTGTTCAAAGTAAACATCACATTTTTTTATCACAGCAGACAGCCGGATAATCTCCGGTCTTGTCCCGATGATCGTCATTAATTTCAATTTACTCATTGTCACTATCAACCTCTTCAAAGTAAGTATCCGGCACTTCCGGATCAAAACATTCATTGCACCACATAAAGGTTACGAGATCGCGTTCTCCGATATTTGCAATACTGTGGGTATAGCCGACCGGAATATCAACAACCTCAAGCTTGTCTCCGCTTACTTTATACTCAATGATCTCACTCTCCCCGTGCTTTCTAAAACGTATCAGGGCTGTTCCGCTTACTACAACGTATTTTTCATTCTTCGTATTATGCCAGTGATTTCCTTTTGTAATACCGGGCTTTGAAATATTTACCGAAAACTGCCCTCTCTCAAGACTTCTTAAAATCTCAGTAAAGCTTCCCCTCTGATCTTCATGCATCACTAATGGATAACTGAAAGACTGAATTGGCAGATAGCTTAAATAGGTGCTATATAGCTTCTTCTCAAAACTATCCTTTGCTGTATACGGTGTATCCAGACTTGTCCTGCTCTTTTTGTACTCGTCCAGCAGTCCGGCAATTTCTCCCAGTGTTCTTTCATATACTTTTGGTACATAACAGATACCATTTTCATCCCGATGTGCTTTATCTTCCAGCGCAAGTATTAGTTCCTGTACCACATCATCAATATACACAAGTCGTAACTGTGTCGCCTCATTATCTATCCGAAGAGGGATATCATTTGCTGTGTTATAACAAAATGTTGCCACTGCACTATTGTAATTTGGTCTGCACCACTTTCCAAATACATTCGGGAAGCGGTAAATAAAAGTTTTTGCCCCGGTTTCTTTTCCATAAGTCCGGATCAATTCTTCCCCTGCACGTTTGCTTGCTGCATAGGCATTGTCCAGAGAAACCTGCGTTGACGAAGCATACATTACAGGGCACTCATTATGATTCTGCTTCAACAATTCCAGAATTATATTTACAAAAGTAACATTTCCTTCTGTAAATTCTATTTCTTCCTTCGGTCGGTTCACACCTGCAAGATCATAGACAAAATCGCACTCTGCACAATACTGTTTCAGTTGTAATTCTGTCGTTTCTCTTGTACATGACAATATCTCTATATTTTCTTTGTATTGTAATTCGGCAACCAGATTCTTTCCAATAAATCCATTTGCCCCGGTAATAAGAACTTTCATTTTCCTACCTGCCATTCTCTTTTCTTTATGCCTGCCAGAAGAAGCTATACTGCAATCCATGGCGTGCAAATAATGCTATCATGCCTGCATAAGCGCAGACTGTGAAAATATTTCTCCATTTTTTAGGGAATAATAATAAAATCTCTGGGATCAGTATCATAAGAAACATATAGTAAAAGTAACTCAATCTCATGTATGTACTATTTACCTGCGAAAAAGGAAGTACTAATGTTCCCACAAATACTGCATTCAAGACACCTATATTCTCGCTTCTAATTTCTACCAGTTTATCATATTTCCACAAACAAAACAACGTGAGCATCATCATAATGATCATCATATTAGACGGTTTCTGTCCAATATATGTTGTATACCCCACTCCAACCAGTCTATCTGCAAGTAAAATAATCTGATTCTTTAAAATAAAAATGCCTAAAAACACACCACAATATGCTATCCGCATTTTTTTACTTAATCTTAACTGGTAAAGGAAATAAAATGGTAACATAATAATCGCTGAATGATGAAAATAAAATGCAATTATTAAACATACAAAATATTTCCACACTTCTCTATTTTTCACATAATAATACCCAATATATACCACTATACTCAATGCTATAGCCTGCCTTATAGCTGTAATCCCAAAACATTGAAAAAAAAGACACATATAGATCATCATGCTCAATGAGATATTTCTTGAATTTCGATATACAAACAATGCCATCGGCACTAACACTATAACAGCAATTACAAACAAACATATTTGTACATTATCCGTCAGAACATGCATTGTTTTCATAAATAATACAAATAATGGTTCAAACCAACTCTCTTTTCCAACTAGTCCATGTGCCATATATGGTATCATATCTTCCCAGCAATAATATTTGTCTATTTGATGAAAAAAATCCATATATGCTTTTGTGTCTGAACCGACTGTTATGTTACGCAATCCTGATAAACACACAAACTCAATTGCCATTACTCCTGTATACAGTTTGTTATTCTTCTCTACCTTTTCTATACCAGCATTTTCTCTATTACATAATCCTAAAATAACAGATTGTAAAATCATTAGAAAAATGAATCCTAAATATATTGCCATTTCTGTCATCCTTTTCTCAATATTTTCTTCAAAATATATTTAAAATCCCCATATCGTATCCGCAACATCAAGCTCTCTAATTTCATTTTGATTTTTTTTGTTTTTGATGGATTTACTTTTTTTTCAAACTCTATATCTTTTAAAAAATACTTTGGATGTTGCAGTGGAATTTCAATCTCATATCTTCTCATCTGAATCAATTTTCTTGCATCTCTTGGCAAAAGCCGCAAATCTGACACTGAATGGGTAGTCTCCTCCCCCACTCCAATATTAGTTATCATATTATATTTAGGCACTATACAATATTGCCCATTCAAATATACCGCTGCTCCTAAAATTGATTCATAATGTGCCTTTCCTGATTTTCGATGAGCTTTGGCTGTTGCAAGAAATCCCTTCCACTCATTTTTACTATAAAATTTTTGCTTTAAAAGTTCTACCGCACTATTATCATTTAACCACGTGTATTGTTCATCCCATGTATCTACCACACGTCTCCATGTTGCCCACCCCCAGATAGAACCATTCAGCGAATAAAAATAACTCGAATTAATATGTTCTGAAACACCTGTATTATTCATTCCACATATCATTCCAACTCTTTCGTCATTCTCATAACGGTCAAGTAGTTCCTTACAATATGGAAAAAATGACTGTGATGGCACATCATCATCTTCTATAATAATTCCTTTCGTTTCTGTCTCAAACATCCATTTTTGAGCAAGAAACTCTGATGGATCACAACCCACATTTTTTTCTTGATACCATGTGTGAACATCGCAATCCCAATCAATATTCTCAGCAATTTTCCTACAGGCGGCAATTCCAGTTCTATCGTTCTCTCGACCTTCCCTTGGTCCATCCTGATAAAGGTATAATCTCGCCGGTCTAGCTTTCCTTACCTGCTCAAATACTTCTTTAAACTGTTTCTCTCTACAGAAAAAAATCAGTAAAACCGCAACATCAAGCTTGTTATTTTGCATTTTTACCTCCAAATGATATTCTTCTGGCAATTCCTGTTTTTAACCTCAAATAAATTTTCGAAAAATAAATATGATTCCGATTAAACTTTTCCACATTACATGCATTTACTTTTTCAAAATTACTAAAATTATTTGGCATGATCAAAAATCGTTCTACATCTCCTACATCAGATATTAAATTTTTCATCTGTCTCTTCTGCAAATGAATATACATAAATTCTTCTTTCAGAATTTGTTCCTCTTTAAGATAATATCTATACAGTTTGCCTTTTTCCCAGCAAAAAACCGAATACCTGCTTTTTTCCAGTTCTTCTTTCTCCGCTTTTAAATCTGCCTGTATAAACGCCCAACGTTCTACATCTATATCTGCAAAAATATATTCATCATAAATTTCTTTTCCTGCGTCTGTAAATATTCGATTAATCCCTGGTACTAATTCCGGAAGCCCCTCATCAAAATGATGTGCCCCGGGTTCTGAAAAAGCAATTTTATACTGTTCTACTCCATCAATCGGATTTCGATACATACGATTAATGTCAGCCGTGTTACGATATAATGTAAAATGACCTCGCATTAATAACTTATCATATTTCTCAAGTAATTGATCTGTCAAAAAATCAGATATTTTTCCAAAAATGACATCACAATCACAATAGCCCCAAAACTTATAACCTTCTATATAATTCTGAAAAATCTCTCCATACGCAACTTTCAGATCACACAAATCATATGGTTTTTCCAATGCGACCGGAAAATCGTATAAGCTCTGGATTTTTTCTTTTAGCTGCTCAAAAGTAGTTTCCACCTTCTGGACATTTTTCGGATAATCATACTCTACTTTATTATCTGTAACAATCAGCCAATTGACATCCGGATTCCACTCACAGGATTTTAAAAACAGATCAAAATAATTATGAAATTCACCAAAATACGCAATAATCAATAAAATTTTGTTTTTCATCACTTTACCTTATTTTTCTCCAAAATATCTATAAAATCTTTTTCAAACTGTAAATTCATATGATTTATAATACTTCTGCTATCATATGGACTGCTAAAATCAATTTTCTGGATTTCCTCTGCGATTGACTTTGGTTTATTGTCTTTATAAAAATGGATCAAATCCCCAAATTGGGACTGTCTTACGCACCGCAGCTCCCCTGATACTACCTGAAGTCCATTCGCAAGATAAACAATAATTTTAGACGGAAAGGTATAATCAGCTGATTCACTCATTGTTGCATCATATGAATGACAACTTAATGCCACATCACAGGACTGTAGAAATTTATAATAATCATTTCCACTCTTTGCTCCATGAAACTTTACTTTCTCTAATCCCACTCTGTTATTAACTTCTGCAATTAACTGCTTTAATGCCTCAATATCCTCCGGTTCACCAAAACCTAAGATATGCATTCGATACTTAGTATCTAAAAGCTCTGCTGTTCTTGCTGCCACAAATGCCGCATAACGCTTTTGTTCCACGACACCGGCATAGACTACATCAATCTGTTCTTTTACGTCTTTTTTCTTATCAATTAAAATCGGGGGCAGCTGGTAATTACCGTAAGACAAGATACAATCCCTGCCATTAATCGGAATCTTTTCCTGTAACAGGTCATTTACCATCAAATATGCTGATGCACGCTCAGCGAACTGCAATTCCCCTTTTTCATACTTCTTACTCTGGTCTGACAATGCCGAGTATATTTCTTCCATCTCCAATATAAATTGAATTTTTTTAACCTTTTCAATTAAAGCGAATGGGAACTTGTAAAACAACGAATGATATACTAAAACAATATCTCCCTTTTTCACTTTTGTGAGCAGGTAGTGCGCTGTCTGTAAAATTTCAAATATCAGTGATACTTTATTGACTGATTCGGATTTGCTATGAAAAGAGCTGAAAAAAATATGCTGTTCTTTATCATCTACATTGTAGGATTTTCTGCCAAACCATCCCTTCTTGCTTTTACAATTTGATACAATTTTAACATAATATTCATTCTTTTTCATCAAATTCCGTAAATACTCAATTTTCGGCTGGGCAGACGGATAGTAGATCAATTTATCTTTTGTTTTTTCATCTACTGCATAACACAAATAATGGACAATTTTGCTCATTTGCCACTCCTATCATTTTTATAAACAGCATATAACATCTCTGCAGAATTGTGAATTTCAAATTTCGACTGATGATTCCATTCTATCAATCTTGCTGTATCGCAATGTACTGGATTTTTATAATATCTGATAATCGCTTTTTTCCATTCGTCTTCCTGTAATTTCAGATATTCGATCAACCCATATCCGGTATCTGCCTCTCCTGATACGGTATCCGACACTAAACAATATAACCCTGAGAACTGTGCTTCTAATAGCGTGATTGGAAGTCCCTCAAACAAAGATGGCATTACCCACATATCTAAAAGCTTCATCCATTGCACTATATCTTGCCGCACGCCAACAAACCGCACATGCGCAAGTAGATGCTTTGCTTTCACAATTTGTCTTAATCTCTGTTCTTCTCCCCCATCAACACCACCTAAAACCAGTACAATATCAGGTATCTGATCAACAAGATTTTCTAAAATTTCAACCAAAAAAATCTGATTTTTCTTTGTATCAAATCTTGTAATATTTCCCAGTACAAATTTATTTTCCAGATCAAATTCCTGACGAAGCATTTTTATGTCAGCAGTATCGTCAGCTTCGTAAATCACTTCATTAATACCATTTGGGATCACTTTTCCGCATTCAGAAAACATCTTCCCATACAGATAGTCTCCTGCTTTTTCAGAGCATGCCAATAGATCTGTAGCATCTTGTATCATACAATTCCGTCTCATCAACTGCTCAAAATGTCTGATTGGATTGCCAGAATACCCTGCTGTATCATGCGAATGCGAAATACGTTTTGCAATATTCAGCTTTACAGCGGCATGCATGATTACAACATTGCCAAGATTCATATGACTGTGTATCACATCTACACCCCAGGTATTTTTTATCTCTTGGAGTGTATTTAAGATCACTCCGTAATTTTTAATACTTGGAACTACACTGTTATAAATTCTAATCCCCAATTTTACAAAATCATTCTTTCTATTTTCGTTAATATGATTTCCACAAATCAACAAAGCGATCCCATCAGATGGATGCTCCCTTAATATTTGCTTGCAATGATTATAAACAAAAGCTTCTGTTCCACCATATTCGATACATGACATTACCTGCAAGACATGCATATAATATTCTTCTCCTCTTTTATCTACTTTAAATTTACAATGATCATATCGTCTAATTCCGCAATATACCCCTCCACAGGCCATCCCTTCATATCATGCTGTTCTGCATAGTCTGATGCCTCTTTATACATTTCTGTATCGGTACCGGTCTTATACTCAAACCCATAATATGCAAACAGATCCTGCATGTCTGTTTGATTTCCAGTTTGTACGGCCGATGTACTAATAAGTGAATTCACATTTGATACCACATATTTTCTTGGGTAGTTCTCCATTACCTCCTGCTCATCTATACCGTTAACTTTTGCTGTCCAATAGCAAAACCATTTCCATCTCTTACTCTCTTCCGGAATCGACACCGCTTCTGTAATATACTCACTAAGCGTATATTCGCCAACAAAAATCACCGGTTTTTCCATATCGTGATCATGCCCTAAATCATATGCGATACTTTTGATCACATCTGCCTCTTCCTCAGATCGCAAATGATTTACATTCAGTATTCCACTTAAATACACAGCCTGATTTACACAAAGTAGAATACCAGCAGCATACACAATATTCGCAATCCATACTTTTTTTATTCTTTCCTCCGCCATGCATAATGCCAACATTCCTACGAATGCAACAAAAACACCAAAAACTTCACATGTTCGATAAAGCGATGCTTTTCCTTGAATAATGGATAAGGAAAACACTGCTAAAAAAATACCCATTCCCGGAAATAGAATTCTGACATTTTTATATAAAATACATGCAATAATTCCCAGGATAATAAATAATAATATTGCAATATCCAGTTCTGCTATCGGAAAATAAATGAATCCCTTTATTAAATACTCATTGATGCAATTACCAACAATTGATTTAATAATCCATCCAATTGATTCAGTTCCCCAATATATACCTTTATCCCCAAAGCCCTGTGGTGGGATCCGGAGTATAACCAGACTAACTTTATATACAATAAGTTCCAATATAATACTTGCTGCCACAATTATTGCATAAGGGATTCCATCCCCTATCATATCTCTGATCCTATATTTTTTTTCACGATCATCAAGAGTTTTAAATAAAATCAAAGCAAACACCATAAATACATAAACACATATTAAAGATTCATATGCTGATGCCACTAACATAAGCATTAAAACAGAGAATATTATGCTCCAGATATTTCTTTCCTCTTTTCTTGTAGAAAAATATTCCTGTAAAAGCAACATTGTAAAAGATATAAATAAATATCCCTCCGCCACGCAAAGATTTGCACCTGTAAACTCCCATATTTCATTGATCAAAGGATATGATACCAGCATACACGAAAATAATATAAAATGATTACTTTTTAATTTGCTGCCAGCAACCCTTTTAAAAAATATACAATAATTAATCGCTGCCCATGCAAAAAAAACTGCACATAATATTTCAATTGCAGTTGAATATTGAGGAAGACAGTTTTTTGTTCCAAAGATGTTTAACAGTATTGTCATTCCCATTCTTCCAGAAGCTATCATTCCATATCCGCTTCCAATATGCTGTTCTCCTGCAAGATCATCAATACTCAGTGTAGTCTGAACTGCTGCATATGTATAACATATCATCGTTATCACGATCAGACAGACCATATATTTTTTATCATTCAAAAATGCCCTTATTTCTTCTTTATATTTTTTCATCTGATTCTCAATCCTTCTTCTTTGTATTTCTAAATGCCCAAAACTTATTGATCAAAAAGTTTAATGGAACACTGACGACAAGGTTTATAATAGGTGCGATCATTTTAGATATTCCTAACATTTCCACCCATATAAAAGACAATATACTATTCAAAAACAGTCCTGTAAAAGCATATGATATATAAGTTTTTACAAGAGCTCTTATCCAAAAACGACATTCTCCTTCTTCTGTTTTAAATACATATTTATTATTCCAGTAAAATGACCACAATACACTGATTACAAATCCTGCCATCTGTGCTATAAGGTAATCCGATTTAAGAAACCATTGTTTACTTTCAAACAGAAATAAAAAAAATACGTATGTAACATATGATATGACGGTATTACTGACTCCTACAAGTCCAAACTTCATGAATTGTATCATTATATTTTTCATCTGCTCATTTGATTTCATCATTCACCACACATATCCTTATTCTCTAGTAAAATCTATGATCTGCTGTTTCATGCACGCAACGATGTTTTGTGGATTTTGACTATTTATATAATACCACTCTACGATTTTCTGCATCGTCTCCTCAATATTCCATCTCGGTTTCCATGAGAATACATGCTTAAGCTTTGAGCAGTCTAACTTTAAGAGTCCCGCTTCATGTGGTCCCCCATCCGATTTTATTTTCCATTCCACTTTCTGGCCAGTTTGTCTTTCCCATTCTGTACAAAAAAGGTTGACTAATTTCCCGGTTGCCAGGCAATCTTGTTCATCCGGTCCCACATTATAAGCACCGGCAATACTTTTATCTTCATACTGTCTCTGTGCCAGCATAAGGTATACTGCAACAGGCTCCAGCACATGCTGATATGGTCTTGTAGAATATGGATTTCTTACAATAATCTTTTTCTTTTGCTCAACTGCCCGAATGCAGTCTGGGATAATACGATTTGCAGCAAAATCTCCTCCACCAATTACATTCCCTGCTCTTAGTGTTGATATTGCAATCTCTCGATCCGCAAAAAATGAATTTTTATAACTATCTGTGACAAGTTCCGAACATGACTTTGAATTTGAATAAGGATCAAATCCATTTAACCTTTCGTTTTCCCGATACCCCCATTCCCATTCTTTGTTCTCATAAACCTTGTCAGTTGTCACGTTCACAAAAGATTTAACGGACGTACAATTACGAATGCACTCCAAAACATTGACAGTTCCCATGACATTCACATCATACGTATACCTCGGATTCTCATATGCTTCACGTACCAGTGGCTGCGCTGCCATATGGATCACAATATCAGGTTTCACGTGTTCAAACACACTTCTTAGTTTGTCATAATCTCGAATATCGCCATATACAGAATTAATTTCATTTTCAACATCTGCGATTTCAAACAAATTAGGGTGATTTCCGTTCTTCAATGCATAACCTGTCACATCAGCGCCTGACATGACAAGCAGCTTACTCATCCACGTCCCCTTAAATCCTGTATGTCCTGTTATCAAAACCTTTTTTCCACTGTAAAAATCTGTATCTATTCTCATTTTTCTTCATTTTCCTATTCAAAATTGATACGCTCTTCCTCAATTACAAGAGGTCTGTTCATCACACGGGTATTAATGCTAAGTACATACTCCCCCAGAATTCCAAGGAAAAATAATTGCACTGCTCCTAAAAAGAACATTCCTATTACAAGAGGAGCCATTCCTGCTGCGAAATCATACCAATGTGTCAATTTCATAATTAAATATATAATTCCAACTATTACACTTATTATCCCTACTATCATTCCCATAAAAGTACACAAGCGTAAACCTATCTTTGTATAAGATGTAATACTTAACATGGCTGCATCGTATAGCCGCATAAAATTATTACTTGTTTTTCCGGCTCTTCGTTTAGGCTGTTCATAAGAAATCTCTTTTCTCTTAAATCCAAGCTCCGCAACGATTCCTCTGAGAAATGGGGTAGGATCATGAAGATTTCTCAATATATCCACAAAATCTTTATCATATAATCCGGAACCTGTAAAATGTTCAATCTGTTCTACATCTGACATCTTACGGATCACCTTATAATACAAGCTCCGCAAGTGATACATAATTGGATTTTCTTTACTGCTTGTCTTTATTCCAATTACTATTTTATAACCATTTTCCCATTCTTTCAGATATTTTGGAATCAGTTCTACCGGATCTTGAAAATCACATACCATAGAGATCGTACAATCCCCTGTAGTCTGTGTGATCCCATAGTATGGCGAATTAAACTGTCCAAAATTTTTTGCATTAAAAATCGCCTTTACATTCTTGTTATTTTTGCATATACTACGCAGTAACTCTCTTGTATGATCTTTTGAATCATTATCAATAAATATTAATTCATAATCATATTGCTGTAATTCATTTTCAAAAAGACGAACAATTTCATTGCTCATAGGTCCGACATTGTCTTCTTCATTATAACAAGGGATTAGTATACTAACTTTCTTTCTATCACACATTGTTCCTTCCTCTTCTGTTTGTCTGGCAGTACTGAATTGCCTTATCTTCATAAATTGTGCCTAAATCCAGTTCTTCTATATGTTCCTTATAATACTGATATAATTGGGTAATTCCATCCTCATATGAAGTAAATTTAAAACTGCCATGCAGATTTTCCTTTAAAAGAGAATTGTCTCCTGTATAAGTATAATTCATTCCTTCGTTCCTAATTTGTATCTCACTTTGATGATTCCCGATATGATTGATCATCTGCGCAATCGTGTACAGATCAATGGATTGATCCGGAGTAATATTGAATTCCCTGTTTTTAAATTCATCCTCTATCATAGTTCTTATAATTTTCACAAAATCATCAATAAAGAGATAATCAAACTCAACATTCTGATTGATCACGATAGGCATTTTTAACAGGTTTTTTACAATTGCATTTGATATAAATTTATATGTATAATCTTCATACTTTCCATATAATCCAAAAATAATCGGATTATATATGTTATCTTTCTGATTTGCGCTAATATATCTCGACATAACATACTTACTAAACCCGTAGTCATCTATTGGCAGAATCTGTCCTGTATCACATTCCTTGATTTCAGTTAAATTTCTCTGTTTATTATACTGTGCCCCACTGCCAAAATTAATCAGCTTTGTATTATCATTGAGACATCGTTCTAAATTAAAAAAAATCTTGAGATTATTTCCGATCACATCCGTCTGCGCATAACCATTATTTCTTGCACCGCCCTGATTCGCACAGTTAATAACTGTATCAAATGTATGTTGTCCAAAAAAGCGACATACCTGTTCACTGTCTGTCAGATCAAAATCTGTTCTGGTAATAGCGTAAACTCTATAATCCTCACACAAAGATTCGCATAGATTTTTTCCAACAAAGCCGCCTGCACCAACTATTGCTATTGTTTTCAACGTTATTCTCCTCTATTCCCCATATGGCTCAATGAATAAATTATCCAATAGTTCCTTCCTTGGAAGAAACGGTGCAAGATCTTCTAATGGAGGACTTACAAGTGTTCCATCCTCTAATCTTTTTGTCGCACTCTTAGGTTCAAACACCTGATCAGTTGATACAAATATTTCACAGAAAGCTGCCCCTTTTTCTGTCAAAACAGCATCTACAACCTGTTTCATTTCTTTATTACTGTGAGCTTCATAATAAACATATCCGAATGCCTCAGCAATCTTTTTAAAATCAGGGAACGATAAATCGCCACTTTCCGGTCCTATTCCCACCTTGCTATGTTCCTGAAATAAATTATTCTGTGTCTGGCGAATGGAATGATACCCATCATTATTGATCAAAAAAATTTTAATTGGCAGATGATTGGTTACAATAGTTTGGAGTTCTTGCAGATTCATCATAATACTGCCATCACCCTCTAAACAAATAGTTGTTTTGTTCCCATTTGCAATGCATGCTCCAACGGCTGCAGGCAATCCATATCCCATGCTTGCCGCTCCACTATTAATGATAAATCTTCCACCCTTTTTCATCACATAGTTATGGCTTCCGACAACACATGCACTTCCATTTGATACAACAGTCACTGTATTATTGGGCAGACAACTGCTCAAATATTTTATAAATGCATAAACATTCGCAGTTTTCCCATTTTCTTTCCAATGTTTTTCCTGTGTAACCGGATATTTTTCTTTCCATTCCCTGCATTTTTGTATCCATTGTCCGTTTTCAAATAATGGATACCGACTGCTATTCAAACTATCTTGTATATTTTTCAAAAAAATATCTGCGTCTTCACATATAGGAAGTTCGACGTGTATTGTAGTTTTCTTTAACTCTGCCGGATCGATATCTACCATTATAACATAAGCTTTTCTCGCCCAGCTCTTCCAATTATACCCTACCTGTCTAATAGATAATCGATTTCCTACCACTAATAGTACATCTGCATTCTGTACCGCAAAATTACCCGCACGGTCTCCCATAATTCCTGCTCTCCCTATATAAAGTGGATGATCATCCTCAATCAGATCGATCGAATCCCAACCTGTTACAACCGGGATTCCCAATTTCTCTATGACATGTCTAAATGTCCCATACCCTTCAGATAAGCGAATTCCATTCCCCGCATAAAGCACCGGTCTTTCAGCTTTTTTTATTCTGTCTATAATTTCATTGTAAATATCTGTATCCACCCCGTTTTCATGCTCTGATGAAACGAGATAATGCTCCAAACGATCAGTCTCAATATAATAACCTTGAAAATCAACAGGAATGTCAATCCATACCGGTCCCCGTCGCCCAGTCATTGCAATATGGTATGCCTTTTCTAATTCGTACGCAATATTATCCGGATTTTCTATACGGACTGCATATTTACACATGCTTTCAACCGCTGCTACAATATCAAACTCCTGATCTCCAACAGCTCTTAACCGCAACCCCTGCGTAAATTGTCTCATATATCTTGCTGTTGTATCATGCCGTACCTGACCAGAAATAATGAACATCGGAATCGAATCTAACCAGCCGCCCATAACTCCTGTTAACGCATTAGTACCACCAGGTCCTGTTGTCACACACACAACCGGCATTTTATTGTCTACCCGCGCATATGCTTCTGCCGCCATTGCTGATGCCTGCTCATGGTGATTATAGGTACAATGTATGCCTTCTTTATGCCCAAATGCGTCATTCAAGTGCATAGCACCTCCGCCTACAACCATAAAGCAATCGCTTATTCCATTTTCAACGCAGAAATCTGCCACATAATCTGCCAGCCGTTGTTTCATATTTTCCTCCGAATTCTCCTATTGATGAATAGCCTCTATGATAATCTCAGCCATATAGTCTATCATCTCGTCCGTCATTCCAGGATATACACCTACCCAAAATGTATCCTGCATGATCCTGTCTGTGTTTTTTAAATCTCCAATCATTCTATATCCTTTTCCGGTCTTTCTCATCTGATCAAAGCACGGATGCTTTACAAGATTCCCCGCAAAAAGCATTCTTGTCTGTATTCCGTGTTCTTCAATATAAGAAACCACTTTGTTTCTCTCCACATTCTCCCTGCAGGTCAGCAAAAATCCAAACCAGCTTGGATCAGAGTTTTCGCATGTCTCAGGCAATATTAATTGTTCCCTGCATCCTTCTAGTTTTTTATACAATCGTTTAAAATTATGTTTTCTGCGTTCCACAAAAGATGGAAGTTTTTCAAGTTGGGCACATCCTATTGCAGCCTGCATGTCTGTTGCTTTCAGATTATAGCCAAAATGAGAATATACATATTTATGATCATATCCAGGCGGAAGTTCTCCATACTGCCGGTCAAAACGATGTCCGCACAAATTATCCTGCCCCGATGCACACACACAATCCCTTCCCCAGTCTCTAAAAGATCTTATACATTTATTCAGAAGTGGATTATTAGTGTAAACAGCTCCTCCCTCTCCCATCGTCATGTGATGCGGAGGATAAAACGATGATGTTCCTATATCTCCAATTGTACCTGTAAAATACTTTTTCCCATGAAGTGTATAAGTACTCCCTAATGCATCACAGTTGTCCTCGATCAACCATAATCCATGCTTATCACAAAACTCTCTGACTCTGCTTAGCTGAAAAGGATTTCCCAATGTATGTGCAGCCATAACAAGCTTAGTCTTGGAAGAAAGTGCCATTTCTAACTGTTCTACATCTAAATTATATTGTGGGATCGTCACATCGACAAAAACAGGGATTACTCCATATTGAATTGCCGGTGTCACGGTCGTTGGAAATCCTGCTGCAACAGTAATCATCTCATCCCCAGGCAAAACCTGTCTTTCTCCCAATAATGGGGATGTCAGTGCCATAAATGCATTCAAATTTGCAGACGAACCCGAATTTACGAGTGAGCAATACTTCACCCCCAGATAGTTTGCAAATTCTTTTTCGAATTGTGCTGTATATCTTCCCGCTGTCAACCAAAATTCCAATGCACTGTCCACCAAATTACACATTTCATGAGAGTCATATACTCGTGAGGCATAACTGATCCTGTCTCCGGATCTGAATTTACCTTGATGCTTATGATATGTATCATAATACTCTCTCACTATTTCCAGTATTTCTTCTCTTGCCTGTAATTCTGACTTATTCTCAAACATAATCTTTTTCCCTATTCTTCCCATACTTTCCATGGTGCACATCCTGCATCCCACAAAGCATTTAATCTGTCCATCTCCCGCTTTGTATCCATGCATTGCCAATATCCATCAAACTGATATGCCATCAACTCACCCTTCTCGACAATACGTTCCAATGGTTCCTGTTCAAATACAGTTGTATCTCCATCAATATAGTCAAATATCTCTGGATTCATAACCATGTATCCTGCATTAATCCTTCCGCCATCCTTTCCATCTTTCTCGCGGAAAGATGTTATCTCACCTGTATCGGCTATATCCAAAATACCAAAACGCTGTCCGATATTTGCCGCTGTAATTGTAGCTATCTTGCCATGTGACTGATGATACCTGAGTAACTCCTGGATGTTGATATCACTGACTCCATCTCCATAAGTCAGCATAAATGTTTCATCTCCAATATACTTCTGTACACGTTTGATTCTTCCACCTGTCATTGTAGTCAACCCGGTATCCACCAAGGTTACCTTCCATGGTTCCGCCACATTATTATGAACTGTCATTTTGTTGTTCTCTGTAAAGTCAAAAGTTACATCACTGTTATATAAATAATAATCTGCAAACCATTCTTTTATTATATGTTGCTTGTATCCACAACATATAATAAATTCATTGAATCCATAGTAGGAATACTCCTTCATAATGTGCCATAAAATTGGTTTTCCTCCAATTTCCAGCATTGGTTTCGGTTTTAAATGACTTTCCTCGCTAATCCTTGTTCCAAGTCCCCCCGCTAAAATTACAACTTTCATAATTTATATTCTCTTTCCCCTCTCTTTTGCCGGTATTCCCACTGCGATTACATTTTCATCTATTCTACCCTTTACAAGTGCTTTGGCTCCAATCACTGCTCCACTACTAATTATGCTTCCTGCCAACACTGTGACATTCGCTCCAATCCATACATCCTCTCCTATCGTAATTGGTGATGTCTTGTCCTTCTGTTTCGCAATGTGCACACCTTTGCTGCAGGAATGCTCACTATCAATTATGTAACACTGTGCTGCAATATTCGTATCACTGCCAATATATACTCTTTCAGCCGCATAGATAATTGTATCTTTCCCTATGCTCACATTATCTCCTATAGATATTTCTCCGTCTCCCCAAAAATATACCCCTGGATATATTGTAACATTCTTACCTATTTTCACATTCTTACCATGATATGGTACGTTCAAATAAATCTGCCCCAATATATTTACGGACTTTTCCTTACTATTAATATGGTCTAAGAAAACTCTTTTTCTGTAATATTTTATACATCTCTTAATACCATGATCCAGATATCCAATTATTTTTCCCATATTTTTAATTCATTTCTGATATATTCAAGTTCCATTAATTTTTCTGCAACTTCATCAACATTTAAAAGATTTGTATTATTAGAATTAAATTCTGTTAATTTGTTTCGCTCTGTGTCGCCCTCAACAAAATACTTATCATAATTCAGATCTCTTTTATCACATGGAACTCTGTAAAAATTACCAAGGTCGATTGCATTTGCACATTCTTCGTTTGTAAGCAGTGTCTCATACATTTTTTCTCCATGACGGATACCAATTACTTTTATCATAGATGGATCTCCGTTAAAAATCTTAATAACTGCTTTAGCTAATGTATCAATCGTACATGCCGGTGCTTTCTGCACCATAATATCGCCCGATTCCGCCTTCTCAAACGCAAAAAGTACCAATTCCACAGCTTCTTCCAAGCTCATGATGAATCTTGTCATCTGGGGTTCTGTAATCGTGATAGGCAATCCATTCTTGATCTGTTCAATAAAAAGCGGAATAACTGATCCTCTGGAACACATGACATTTCCATATCTGGTGCAGCAAATACTTGTCTTCTCCGGTGAAACAGTTCTTGATTTTGCAACAATTACCTTCTCCATCATTGCTTTAGAAGTTCCCATTGCATTGACTGGATATGCTGCTTTGTCAGTAGAAAGACAAATCACTTTTTTTACCCCTTCTTCAATTGCTGCCGTCAATACATTGTCCGTACCAATCACATTCGTTTTAACAGCTTCTAATGGGAAAAATTCACAAGATGGCACCTGTTTTAATGCTGCTGCATGAAATATATAGTCCACACCATGCATCGCATTCTTTACACTCTGCAGATCCCTGACATTTCCAATATAAAACTTTATCTTTTCGAAATCTTCCGGATATTTTGCCTGATATTCATGCCGCATATCATCCTGTTTTTTCTCGTCTCTCGAAAAAATACGGATTTCTTTAATATCCGTCCTAAGGAAACGATTTAGTACCGCATTCCCAAAGGATCCTGTTCCTCCCGTAATTAATAATGTTTTATTCTCAAATATAGTTCCCATATGAAATATTCCTTTCTGCAAATATCTTTATTTTCTTTTCATTTTTCTCAACAAAGTATTCAATGGCTGTATGATCAGTTCTTTTTCCTGCGCATTTAATGCTCCAAACCATATAAGTATACAATAAATTACGACAGAAATCATTCCTTTTATAAAAAATAATCTCCAGCCTCCAGTTCCCATGACATGCTGTATTCCAACTGTAAGAATACAAGCTATGGTAATCGGCAGTAACATCCGACCAAAACAATCCATATAAAAACGCATAATATCTAATTTAAATTGTTTAAAATAAAATACATCCATGATTACAACTCTGCCCAATGCATTGCCTATACACACACCTATTCCAGCTCCAACGGCTCCATATTGTGTAGAAAATAAAAATGCTCCCACAACAGCGCACACCGCTGTAACCATAGTACCATATGCGCTATATTGGATTTTTCCGGTTACAGATACAAATGTCTCAGCTATTCCCTGCACTGCAATGACTGCAGTTGGAATTATCATCAGCAAAATCGTTCCATAGGTTCCTTCAAACCCTTCTCCAAGCCACAGCCTTACAAATTCACTTCCTAATGCAATAAATACGGAAAGGATTGCACCAACGATCACTAACTGAATTCTCCCAACTTTTATCATCAAATCTGTGATTTCTTTTTCACCGGCTGACTCATTCTGCTCATTCTTATAAATCATTCTCGCCATTTGCGGCATAAACATGCCGCTGATCACAGAAGTAAATGTATATACATAGCCTTCCATCGTAGATGCAGCGGTAAACTTTGATATTTCGATCGTATTACTTGTAATCCCAAGAATTGTTGGCATAATATTAAAAATCATATTTTGGGCAATTGTTATCAATGTTGCCCACACTGAAAAACTAAAAATCTCTTTTAATAATCCATTGTCCCAATATTTCCAATCCACCCGGATAGGAGCCTCTTTTTTTAAATAAAAAAGTTTAATGACGATTATAACAAGCCCAACAAATGCATTTACCATTACTAATGCATACAATCCATATCCCTGCATTAGTAACACGACCATAATGATAATTGTACCTGCTTTATTAATAAAATCGATCAGTTTTTGGAAAACAAACTTTTCACAAGCTGTAATCACACCATTCAGAGTCTGAAACGGAAAAGAAATCGTTGTAAATAGTCCTGCAATGGCAAAAACAATTCTTAATTTTTCTATTTCTTGACCACTTAACCCTTTGTAAATACTCGACATAAATATGAAGCAAAACACCAGAATTGCAAAAATGATCGCATCTAAAATCAAATACAACTTTAACGTCACACCCATAAACTGGCTGATCTTTTTTTCATCATTCTGAGCCTTATATTTTGATAAAAATCTCGTTGCGGCACTGCCTAACCCGAAATCTGCTGAAAACATGGCAATCAAGGATGTCGCCAGTCCATAAATCCCATAATCACTCTGACCGATTTCCCGGATCATCCACGGCGTATAAATCAGACCTGCTAATATATTAAATGCAATCGTTCCGTAAGCAAGCACTGCACCTATTTTAATCTGTCTGTTGTCTTCCATCTATCCCTATTCTTTCTTCATTTCTATAAGACGTCTGTAAATATCCATATACTGCTTAATACAAGTGTCCATAGCAAACTGTTGTCTTGCCCAGCTCCTGCAATTCTCTGAATAAAATGCCTTTCCTTTTCTCCTGATCATTGCAATTGCCATCTGAACATCTGCCATAGAATCCTTATTCAGTACAATACCACACTCCTTCCCGACAAGCTCAGGATTAGCAGTTGTATTGTAACAAATAACCGGTGTTCCACAGGCCAGTGCTTCGGCTGACACTTTTCCAAAAGACTCTTCTTTTGAAAATGTCAAAAAAACGTCTGCCATACCATATATCTCTGCCAGTTTTTCCACGCTCTCTGTCTTTGAAATCAATGTAATATTCTCTGGTACAATGCTGTTTTCCGGCACTTCTCCTACCAGCACGATCCGTTCATCCTCATTCAGCAGTTCTGATAATTTCAGAAACTTTCCAAAGCCTTTTTTTTCATCCCACCGACTTGCAGCACCAAGAATAATATACTTGTCTTTTAGTTGATATTGTATCTTTTTTTCCTGCACTTTTTCTCTCGTCATCGGATGAAAAACATCAATATCTACCCAATTATACACTCGTTGAATGATTTTTGCATTCTGTAAAAAAGACTGTCTGGCTTCGCCTGTGATCCAGTCAGATACCCCTACCACTGCCAAGCGTGGGATTTTTTCAAATGTACTTTTCTTTTTCGTCCACATCTGTCCTGATGTATCAAAAAACCAGCTCGCATTCCCATCATGTATCTGAGGACATTGATTACAGCCACTTTTCCATTTTTCACAATTCATTAGCGTGTAATGAAAACAATGCCCTGTATAAAACCAGCAATCGTGCAAGGTCACAACTGTTGCGATATCCCTTGCTGCTAAATACTCCAACAACATTGACAAATGAATATAATTAGAATGCACATTATTAATATGAACTACATCCGGTTTTATCTGCTTTATATACCGGATCAGACGCTTTGTTGCACATGATGAAAAACATGCCTGACATCCTGTTACCCTTGACAGCAATGCATGTATTTTATGATCATACTGTGTTCCGATCACATACTCATGCTCTTCTCCACCTGCCACTGCTGTCGCAACAAAGCCTTCATCGCCATGTTCATTCATATACTGCACAATTTCATATACGTTTCTGCCGGTGCTTCCTGTTTTATTTACTGCATTAATCTGTAATATGCGCATACTTCCCCACCAAATTTACTGTAACACATACTGGTAGATCTCAATGCTAGTTTTTTCTGTATTGATCTCATCTACCTTATTAACCTGCACGTTTTTTCCATTTTGCTCAAAGATTTTCTTAACATCCAACGCAGTATCCTCATCTTCTATTGCAAAATATAAATTGTTGTATTTATATAATTCATTTATGCTGGCATCCATTCCACACTGTTTCATCTTGTCCGCAAAAAATCCCATTCCTCTACCTACAACAATGTTTGAGGGATTCTCCGATTTAAATAATGTTATTCTGTTATCACAATAGTTGCCATTCATATCTGTAATATAAATATTAGATGAATTATCCTTTGCAAACTCGGTAAAGCTTTCTGTCACAGCTATTTGTTTTAAAAGATTATCTCTTATAGCTAGACCTGAATTATAATTACAGAAAATCAAATAACAACTTCCTGTAATGACCAAAGCACAAAATACTTTGTAATCTGACAACTGTTTATCGTTTTCATCAAATATTCTTAAGAACTCTGCACATACACATATCATCATTATACCCTGTAACGGTATTGTTGCATGATTATTGATTCTGCCCCTGTAAAATAAATAAACCCACATCAATATGTATAATACATATTGACAGACAATCTTACATGATTTTTTTCTTTGCTTATGCCCTTCATAGTAAAGAACAGAACCAATACTGCCACATATAATAAAGATATTGATTATGTACGATTTTTCTTCATTTGTATATCTATAAAATTCATATGTAGCCGGTATGATTTTTTTGAGCCTATCCACTATCGTCAGTGTATTCTCTTTTTCAACCATATTTGATACTAATTCATCATACAAGCCTCTTTTTATATCCTCTTCAACAATACCATTGTATCCTTTTGTCATTAATTTATACTGTGTCTCAGACACATCATATTTTTCAAAAATATCTTTGTTGTCGTCATATTCCGGATATCCCTCATAATCTTGTAAGTATGACCTATTATTATTTGCTTCTCTTTCGACGCTAGGGTAAACATCCCAGTCTACTAAATTAATGCCTAAAATTAATAAAAAAAGAACCATGCCCCATTTTAATATGTCCTTCCGATCTTTTTTTTTCCAAATCATTCTGTAAATAAGCTCTATTCCGATAAATCCCATGGCTATGTATCCTACTTCGTACCTTATTAAATAAGATAATAGTAACATAACGGATACAATCACTATATTCTCTTTTTGTTTTTTATCTTCGTTGACTATCAGAAGAAAAGCGGCTGTCATCCCCGCTATTGCAGCTACATAAGAAAAATTAATCTCTATGATTGCCTCCATAAAAAGTTCTGTAAATAATGCAAGAAAAGCTATAACACCTATTAGTTGCAGCCACATTTTTTTTAATATTTCTATTAGTTTATATAACATTAAAAACAAACAAACAATGTATATTCCAACAAAAACTACTCCATACCACTCTATTACCGGTATTATTTGATAAAGTTTTGTCAATATCCACGCAAATGCGTATTTCATATACAATATATGTGCATTACCATACCCTAAGTAACTGCCAGATATAATGGATTGAAAGATATTATCATCCTGTGCAAGACATACGGGATATAAATAAAAAATCAATCCAAAATACAATCCTGTTGCCACTAATGCCATGCATATATTCCTATTCCCTCTTTGTTTTACTTTCATTAACATATTTTAACAATTCCCTTTCCAATTTATTTTGCAATTCTTCTTTTTTATGATTATTTATCCCACATTCCCATGCTTTCTCACGATACTGCTCTATCATCTCCGGGTGTTCTGTAATCTTCTTCAGAACATGGATTATTTGTTTCTCATCATCAATGCAAATTGCTGCATCCTCGTCTCTTAAATACCGGTATCCCGATTGGATCTCCGGACACACAGCCATAACAGCACATCCACTTGCAAGACAATCAATAATCTTGGTCGAAAATGAATATCTGGTCAGAAGTCTGTTCTTCAGATCGTCCGACTCAACATGCAATGCAATATCTCCGTCTGCATATATCTGTTTTAACTGTTCTGCCGTTACCGGTTGTCTCAGAAAGATGCTGCGTTCATCATCCAATGCGTTCTTCTGCTTTTGATTTGTTGCATCTTTCGTGTAAATCTCAAGTGTCATTTTCACTTCATTCTTATTTATTTCTTTTAATGCTTTTCCAATCTCTGCCAACACTTTCCAACGATTACAATATAATTTTCCGGCATATATCATTCTAATTGGATCATGCAATTTTGTCTCCACTCGCTGCGCCGGAAACGCTCCATTTTTATATAAGCATTCCGTTTCCATATGAAATTCTTTTGCATACATCTTTGCCTGATCTCTGGAAAACATAAAATATTTGCGGTAAAATTTTGTATTCTGCCTTAAATCTCTTCTCGACAGGATCCTTCTGATCCAATATACCGGTGTGATCCGGAACTGTTGCAGAGTATATTCATCATCAGCTGTAAATGCAACAAATGGTACATGTGTCATACTATGTACCATCCTTTCAAGTCTCATTATTTTTCTTGTCGCATATCTGGGCGAATAAACAATATCCGGTTCAAATTCCTCAATAAATCTTTTTAATGCCACCTCATCATACCTGCCATGCAGCCATAACCATTCCCTGACAGCACGGATACTTTCCGTAGTGATGGATTTCATGAAAGAATAGAATTTCTTGTTTTCTGCCTCTGCACTTATGCCTGTATCTTCCTGCTGTTGATCGCTATTCCACACAAATGCTCTTCCTGCCCTTTGATCTCTTTTCAGGATACTTTTTGCCATCATCCCATCAGTTATCTGAAAATATTTTTGACAGCACTGGTTATCCGGCATCCCTGGACTGCAGTAAATATTCGCAATCTCAATATCCATTCCCTCAAACCAGTTTGTCAATATATTATTACCATGTATTTTATCATTCCATACTTCATCCGTAATCAGCAGAAGTCTCATACTTTCTTATTCTCCTCATGGTGAAATCCCTCTGTTTTTTCTTTTTGAAAAAAAACCTTTAATGTCTCTACGATAATCTCAATGTCCAAAAAAAGTGAATAATTCACAATATATTGAATGTCCATTTTTAATTTATCATATGCAGAAGTATTGTATTTTCCAAAAACCTGTGCATATCCGGTAATTCCACCTTTTACTTTAAAGCGATAATCAAATTCCGGTATCTGACTCCGATATTTCTCGACATGTTCAATGCGTTCCGGTCTGGGGCCAACAATACTCATATCTCCCTTTAGAACATTAAAAAACTGTGGCAATTCATCAATGTGATATTTTCGTATCACCCTGCCTACTGCTGTGATACGTTCATCATCATCCTCTGCCGGAATAGATCTGCCTTCCTTTTCCGCATCCACGATCATACTTCGAAACTTGATAATCTGAAATCTTCTTCCGTGGATCGTGCATCGCTCCTGCTGAAAAAATACGGGTCCATCGTGATGCGCTTTGATACACAGCGCAGTTATCAGCATAACCGGACTTGTCAGGATCACTCCTGCTAACGCCACCACGATATCAAAAAATCGTTTGACTATCATCTGAAACTCTGAAAGTCCAATATTCTTGTTCAAAAATAATGGAGAATCAAACAGATTGATAGCCTCCGTCTCACGTACGATAATATCTTCTACGCGAGGAGTAAAATATACACGGATGGCATGAAAAAAACAGTACTTGATAATATCATCTGTCATTTCTTTTGGAAGTTCATTCAACAATACAGCGTCATACTGCTTTATTTTCTCCTCTAACACGCTCCATGGCTCATGGCAGGAGATTCTTTCCCCGATCGTGTATTTATCCTCTCTTGTTTTAATCTTGTTGGACATATAATTCTGAATCTCACCATCTATCTGTAACAAACACCATGGCTTGAACAATTTCGTATATATATACGATAATAACAATGTAATGATGAAACTCAGCAGCATTCCCTCGGCTGTCAAAATCAGAATACATTTTAAGATATTTTTCATCTCATGCATTTTGGCAACCAGCAAAGCAATTATAATATACAAAAATGAATTACTTGCAGCGATTGAAAATATCTGTGACAAAACTATATTCAATACTTTATTATATCCAATCTTAAATCCACCCCAGGCCTGAAAGATCCCTATGACAATTATTGCATATAAGAAAAAAATCAGGACATTACCCCGTTCATTATATCTACGATCCAGCAGATCATTGAATGTCCGGTACCAGATATTCTGAAAAAGCAATAATAATGTGATAACTATTAATGCATTGGCACAAAACGTATATAATTTTCTAACTAAAAACCATGCTCTATTTCTCATCTTATCACCATTGTTTTGTCCAATCTGTCACATCTACATATGATTTCTTAACCGGCTTATCACCTTTGCCATAATTACAGGAAACATGTTAAAGGCAGAAAGCATCACTCTTTCTTTCACAGAGATTTTAAAATTCTTTATATGCTTATAGTCCTGTCGAAACATTTCAATCATCATTTTTTTATCATTCTGATTTTCTCTTGATCCATAACATTGTGCCAAAAAAAGCATCAGCCTTACACATCGTTCTTTATAACTGATCAGCACAAGTTCCTGCTCACCTTCAGCCTCAAAAAATCGGATACGTTCTTCATATGCCTGTATAAAATTATCCGGATAAAAGACCTTTTTTTCCCTCATAATACTATTAGGTGATTTATAATAATAATAATACGGTATAGCTGTCAATGCCGTCCTTTTCGCTTTGTATAATAACTTATAAGTCACAAATTCATCATCATGAATACTTACTTTCGGATATCGGATTCCCTCAAACAATATCGTTTTATACAATTTTGCACAAATAATAATTTTGGCATCTCTTGTTCGAAATACTTCATGGGAATCCATAATAACCGGCTTGATCACCTGTTCGCTTTCTTTTCTAAAAGAATAAGCTGCTTCATCCCCATATAGGTAACCGCATTGGACAATATCACTCCCTGTTTGTTCTGCTGTCTGAACCATCCTTTCCAGATAACATCCTGCAATATAATCATCTGAATCAATAAATGTGATATAGTCCCCTGTTGCAATCTCTATCCCTGTATTTCTGGCTGCTCCAGCTCCCTCATTCGCTTTATGAATGACATGAATCCGGCTGTCCCCACTGTATTCATCACATATCTGTCCCGATGTATCCGTAGAACCATCATCCACCAGAATCATCTCATAGTCTGTATATGACTGCCTTAAAACACTGTCGATGCAGCGTCTCAGATATTGTTCTACATTATAGACCGGAATTACTATACTGACTTTACTCATCTATTACCATATTCCTCTACATACTGCTATACAGTTTTCTCATAATCTCATCAACCCGGTGGATATCAAACCTCCAGACCTGTTCTTTGTTCCGTCTTCCCATCTGTTCTCTTTCCTTTGGCATTTCATACAATTTGCGCATAGCCTTTGCAAATCCTTCCACATCTAAAGGTGCACAATTATATCCTGACTTTCCATTGATCGAATAATCATTAATCCCATGCACATTCGACGTCAAAAGTGGTATTCCTGCTGCCATTGCCTCCAATGCAGACAGACCCAGACCTTCCCGCTTTGAAGGAAAAGCAAATACATCTGCACAGTTACAGATTTGTTTTGCATCACTTCGAAAGCCTAAGAATTTTACTTGTTCTTCCACTCCGAGTTTTTTGCATAGTTCCTTTAATTCCTCAGTTTTCGCCCCTTTTCCACAAATAAGATAAAAGGAATTGGGAATTTCAGCCTTTGCAAATGCCCTGATCACAGTCTCGTGATTCTTATTGTCATTCACTTCTCCCACTGATAAAACTAAAAACGCATCTTCCGGTATCCCTAGTTCTTTTCTTTTCTCCTTCACATCAACAGAAACATTTTGCAGCTTTGCAACATCAATTCCAACACCCGGAATATACTCCGTCCTTTTTGCATGAAACTTTTCTAACGCCCTATGATAATCCTCCTGATTGATCGTAAGTAACATGTCGGTATATTTGGAACAATATTTTTCAATCGGATAAATAAACATCCAGTAACGTCTGGGTGCGCCCTTAAAAAAATGAAACCCATGTGCTGTATACATCACTTTCGTTCTGGAAGCATGTCCTGCCAGTCTTCCGATCATCCCTCCTATAGGAGAATGACAATGGATAAAATCAAATCTCTGCTGCTTTAATAAATGCACAGTCTGAAAATAAGCTTTTACTGCCCGGTCCAACCGGAACACATTTCTCGAAAAATCAATCTGATAATAAGGAATTCCAAGTTCTTCCAAATCCCGCTTTATCTCCAAAACTTTCTCATCCGAGCAGGTACTTCCCTCTTTAAAATTACAGGCAACATGTACCTCGCACCCCATCTCCTGCAGCAAATGGATATTAGGCATATTAAATTGATTGATCATTGATGCAACAGATGCAAGCATTAATACTTTTTTCACGATATTCTCCAATTACTCCTGCATAATATAATAGCCATATCTGGTGGAACTGTCCACAACTTCATGGCGGTCAAACGGTGCTATCTCGCTGATCCGATATATGCATTCCGGTTTTTCCTTTACAATCTGATCCATTTTCTTTTTGTCTGCTTCATTAAACAGGAAAGTGATACGTGCCTTCTTTGGCTCGCATACTTTTTGAAAACGAGGTGCTTTTCCACATGCGACATCAATCACCATGTCCACAAAATCATAACCAGTCGAAATTTTCACAAGATCTGATCCTATACAATCTCCGCCCATCCGGGCTCCAATCTCGATAATCTTTATCGTACCATCCTGATCTATCTTAATTTCAGAATGTGATGCGCCAAATTTTACTCCAAGAGTATCCAATGCATGCTCTACTATTCTCTTTATATTTTCCAGTATTGTATCGGATACCTCTGCCGGCTGCATATGTCCTGTCTCGATAAAATGAGGTGCCCCTGTCGTAAATTTTTGGGTTAAAGCCAGAAATGTATGCTTTCCCTGCCAGGAAATATATTCTACACTATACTCTTGACCCTCTATAAATTCCTCGACCATCGCCCTTTTATCAAATGACACTTCCTCTGCAATCCGAATTGCGTCCTTAAGTTCTTCTTTTTTCTGAATCTTTGTAATCCCCCTGCTGCCGGAGCGGTCCACAGGTTTTACGATCAGTGGAAACTTCATGTGGTTAATAATTTCTTCATCAATCTCATCCGAACGATAATTTAATGGTGAAGGATCCCCATTTTTTTCAAATGCCTTCCGCATAAGATACTTATTCGTAGAAATCTCTGCACTCTTTATTCCATTGCAGGTAAGTCCTAACTTCTCTGACACATAATTCACTGTAATAGATGCCAGATCAGATGCTATTGAGATTACTCCATCCGGTTGGATCTTCTTACATTCCTCAAGAATCTGTTCTTTTTCCACGATGCTGACCGGATAGAAAAAATCTGCTGTCTGTTCTCCCACAGAACCATCTTTCCATGCAAACACATGTGTCTCATATCCTTTTTCTTTCGCTTTTAATATCAACTGATTCTGAAAATCATTTGCGCCGATCACTACTAATTTTTTCATCTTTCTATAACTCCCAATTATTTAACGATAGAACTCTTTTACCTTATCAATAATATACTCTACCTGTGCATCCTCCAACGAATAAAACAATGGCAGTCTTACCAGAGCTTCGCTCTCCTTTGTCGTATAAATGTCATTGCCATGGAATCTTCCAAATTTTTGTCCCGCCGGTGCTGTATGCAATGGAATATAATGAAAAACTGCCTGGATTCCCTGCTCTTTCAAAAATGTGATCAGTCTTGTTCTTGTATCTAGATCCTTTGCCTTGATATAAAACATATGTGCATTATGCCTGCATCCGTCTGGTATAACCGGTCGTCTGATGTATTCCTGTTTCTCAAGACACTCCAACTCCTCATTATAATGATTCCAGATAGCAAGTCTTCTATCATTGATCTGTTCTGCCTGCTCAAGTTGTGCCCAAAGATAAGCGGCATTTAATTCACTTGGCAGATAAGACGATCCCACATTCATCCAGGTGTACTTATCAATCTGTCCCCGGAAAAATTTGCTGCGGTTGGTTCCCTTTTCCCTGATGATCTCTGCGTCTTCTATCTTTGACGCATCATGGATCAGCAGTGCCCCACCTTCTCCCATGGAATAGTTTTTTGTCTCATGAAAACTATAACATCCATAGTCACCAATTGTGCCGAGCGACTTTCCTTTGTATGTACTCATTACTCCCTGTGCAGCATCTTCCACCACTTTCAGGTCATGCCTCCGTGCAATTTCCATAATAGTGTCCATCTCACAGGCTACACCTGCATAATGAACAGGTACAATCGCTTTCGTCCGCTCCGTTATCGCATCTTCGATCAATCCCTCATCTATATTCATAGTGTCCGGACGGATATCAACAAACACAACAGTTGCTCCACGCAAGACAAATGCATCCGCAGTAGAAACAAAAGTATAAGATGGCATAATGACTTCATCCCCGGGTTGAATATCACACAATAAAGCTGCCATCTCCGTCGCGTGGGTGCAGGATGTCGTAAGTAACACCTTGGGGATACCTGTCCTTTCTTCCAGCCATCGGCTGCACCTCTTTGTAAATTCTCCATCTCCGCATATTTTATGGTTTTCTACTGCCTGTTTAATATATTCTAATTCATTTCCTGTAAACGGAGCAATGTTAAAATCTATCATCTCTTTATTCCTTTCGTACACTCTTCAAATCATAATACTCTGCAACAAGTTTATTGACCCAGGACTCCTGGTCTGTGCTGATATCTCCACCACCGGTAGATGGTACTGGCATCTCTGATGCAGGAAGTACCACTTCCTGTCCCTCTGACTGCTGCAATATCTGCTCCCTTTCAAGCATTGCTGACATATAGTTCTGTGCATATCCATAATACTGGCACAAAGCAATACGGGCACTTGTAAAACTCTCGATTGTATATACTCCCCGGATTAAAACAGCAGCCGTGATCACTACAGTTCCATAATACGCAATATAATTGAGATTCCATTGATCTCCTTGCTTTACTACAGTATTCACAATCCATCCTGTCAAATAAATGACATACAAAAACCAGAAAAGTACAAATAAACAATGGGTAAAGTTTAAAGTGTATCCTACTACATCTTCACCGGAACCATAATTTGCAAAAATTCTAGGTGTAAACTGCGCTGAAAACATTCCATAAAGCCATATAAGCACCCATACAGGATGTTTAAATTGCAGTTCTGCCTTTTTTACCAAATGAATGATAAAAGGCAACATAAATAATGTAAAAAGCAATAGCATAGCAGTCGTCCAGCCTGAAATGTATCTGGCTCCTGTAAATAATGACTGGATAATTGAATATATCACGCCATTCTGTTCTCCTACACTGGCCTGCCTTGCAAAATTTCCAGGTGCAATTACTGTGATGATCCATGATACATAATAACATACTACAGCAGTAATAATGTATGCACTGTGTCTTTTGTTCCATAAAACATATATCAACATCAGGAATAATAAAATGACAAGCGGCATGCTTGTACTTCCATAGTCAAGCCCACCGCAAAATACTGTATATATTCCAAATAATATCAATTGCCAGAGCTTTCCCTTTTTATTTTTCTGTAATGCGCTAAGAAGTATCCCTACCAAAACAAGCTTTGCCAGATATGAAAATGTATACGCAGCAGCTCCTACATACCAGTAAAAGGCATCATAAATTGCAGGCAGATATTCAATCTGATAAAGGGTTAATAATGTACTCAGAATAATCCATACTGTTGTTTTCGCTTGTAATATATCACAAAGTAAAACTCTGCAGAAATAGAACGTAGCTGCCACAAAAAATGTGATAAGAATCCATGATGCGAGATAGTAAGTATGATAATCTCCCAGCCCCGGCAATATTGTCTGGATAAAAGTTCCAGAAAATGTTCCCGCCCATGAAAAGAAAAACTCTTTTGTAGTATCTAATCCTGCCAAAATCACCTGCCACACAGAATGTGTTTCTACCCATGCTGTATGTGTCTTCATGATCATTGAATAATCATCGGCAAGCGGAATCGTATAGCGGCCAAAGGAGTATAGCGGCAATAGTGCAGACACCAGCACCACCAGACAAATGACTGCCCCTATTTTATCTGACTGTGATAATTTATCATTTAGTTTTTTTATCTTTTCTCCGATCTTCGTATAGACTGCGATCAATCTGCTTTTCATAGCCAACTCCTACGCATTAAAATCCTTTGCCAATATTCCATACCAGTTTAAATTCTTATATTCTCCCCGGATATATAAATGTTCTTTTGACTGTCCCTCATACTGGAATCCACATTTTCGATAAAAGGCATTGGCACGTTCATTTTCTTCCAGTACATTCAGATAAACCCGGTGAAGTCTGAGTTTCTGAAATGCATATGCCAATATCTCTTCCGTCGCCTTTTGGGCTAATCCTGTGCCCTGCGCACAGGTTCTGGTGACTACCGCATACTCTGCATTTCCATCATTTGGAGAAATGTGTTTCAAGCTGATAGTCCCCATATATTCATCATTTTCATCCACAAATGCGAAATTCTGTGTTTCCTCATTAAAGCTGGTTTCAATAAAATGAAAAACTTTTTCCTCTGTCATTGATGCAAAATCAAATCTGAAATTCCGGTTTACGCGTTCATCGTGCATCCATTCCAACATATAGGCTGCATCTTTTTTCTCTAACTTTCTCAACATAAAAAGTATATCCTTCCCAGATTTATCTGAAACTATTCAATCCATCAACCACATACTGTATCTCTTCCTCTGTCATACCATAATACATTGGTATACTGAGCTCTGTTGCCGAGATATGTTCTGACACAGGCAATGCCCCCTGTGGTATATGCAAGGACTCATATGCTCCCTGCATATGCATTGGAATTGGATAATGCTTGTTTGTTCCGATTCCCAGATTATTCAAGTGCTTTTCCAGTTCATCTCTTCTTTCACACCGAACAGCAAATATATGGTACACATGCTCTGTCCCCTCCATCACTTCCGGCAAACTGATCAATGGATTGTGAATACCTGCATAATATTTTTGAGCAGTCTCTTTTCTATTTGCATTCCAACGTTCCAGATTTCTTAACTTAATCCTCAAAAATGCTGCCTGAACTTCATCTAATCTTGAATTATTTCCCTGATAAATATGATGATACTTATAATCAGAGCCATAATTTCCAAGGGCTCTGACTTTGTCTGCCAATTCTTTGTCATTTGTCACGAAAGCCCCTGCATCTCCTAATGCTCCAAGATTCTTTCCCGGATAAAAACTAAAACCTGCTGCATCTCCAAGACTTCCTGTTCTTTTTCCAAAATAGGTTGCGCCATGTGCCTGAGCCGAGTCTTCGATCACCTTTAAATGATATTGTTTTGCCAGTTCAAGAATTGGCTTCATATCTGCTGTCTGTCCATACAGATGCACTGCCATGATCGCTTTTGTCTTATCTGTAATTTTCTCTTCTATTTTGGCAGGATCAATATTAAAATACTTTTCCACCGGCTCCACAAAGACTGGTGTTGCTCCCGCATAAGTGACTGCAAGAGCTGTTGCAATATATGTATTAGACGGAACGATCACCTCATCTCCTGCCCCGATTCCGTATGCTTTTAAAGGAAGAAACAATGCATCCAATCCATTTCCACAGCCCACACAATACTTTGTTCCACAGTATTCTGCAAATTCGTGTTCAAAAGCTTCTACTTCCGGTCCCTGAATAAACCAGTTCTTTTCATAAACTTCTTTGAACTTTGCTAATATCTCCTCTTCAATCTCCTTATGCATCATCTCAAAGGATACAAATGGTATCTTCATCATGTTTCGTCTTCCTCTCTTCTAACAAATCTCAAAAACTCGTCATAATCCCTGATATAATCATTTTCATCATAAAGTTGGGATGCCAGAACCATCAGCACAGCATCTTTGGAAAAATCATACATCTCACGCCACATGTTATTGGATACATACAACCCTTCATAAGGTTTATCAAGCACAACCACCTTTTTTTCTTTTCCATTATCCAAACGAATCTTGCAGCTTCCATGCACACATATTAAAATCTGCTGCAAATTCTTATGCGCATGAAATCCTCTATGCACTCCCTCTCCGGTATCATACATATAGTATACCCTTTTTATGTTAAAAGGTACTTCTTTATATTCCTCTAAAGCAACTAGCTGCCCCCTGTCATCTCCATGCTTCTGAAACGAAATAATTACAATATCCATGGTACTCCTCCATAATGACTTGCTTAAAAATGATTCTCTACATCAAACCAGTATCCCTTTGGTGCACATGCGATCTTTCCCTCCGTATTCTTACTAAGGTAGTATCCCCACCAGCTGAAAGAACTGATCACCATAATATTATGCTTGCAATACGTCATAAGCTGCATATCCCGGAAACTCTCTTTTCCACAGTTCCAATCCACACAGATAATATGGTCATTGTCATCTAAGCCCAATTCACTGAGATGTGTTCTGCACCACTCCGGCTCATCTGAAAAAATATAAAATACCGGCTTCCTTGTACGGCTCCTGATCTTATCCACTGATTTTTGAAAAAAGCCCCCCGTAAAAAGTTCCTCATTGTCATACATATGATCGCTTCTTCTTACATGCAATGCTACGGACTCCTCCTGTAACATCTGGTCTGCGATCTTAGTATTTTGTTCATCTGCAAATTCCGGGAATTTGAAAACTTTCAATACTTCTTCTTTGGAATCTCTGAAATACTCATCTGATGTATGGTTAAATTCATCATAAAATGTATTTCCCTTAAGTCTCAAATAATTATCCGGATATCGATCTATATGTCTGTCATCATGAAACACTTTCCCATACCAGTACTTATTGGCAAGCTCTGTCACTTTATTGTGCAGTCTTACCGGAAAGCTCATTTCTGTTCCGTATTTTATCACTTTCCCTCTGTTTGTGCAATAAACGTCTCTTTCCGGCTCCAATACTTTCATTTTATCCATAACTGCAATACGATAGGGAATACTCTTGACTGTCTCCTGTTCCTCTTTCGTATATAGGTCATAAAAATCTTCATCCCGGATTCCGAATATACGTTCCAATTCGTATCCATTCCACATTTTTAAAGAATGAAAGGCTGTCGTATCTATATAACATTTTTCATCTTTACATTTTTTCTTCACATCCAAATAGAATGCGTACTTGACCATCTGGCTTCCAAGACCACCTAATATTGCAACTACTTTCATCTTCTCATCCTTCATTTATGATTAAATTGTTTTTCTTTTTCCCAGAAAGCCCTTTACCATCTGGTATAAATACTGAAACTCTGCTGTCTTTCTGAATAATGCAATAGTTCCAACCGCCATAACACCGACACTGATCAAGCCTCCAATTACAATATTCACAAATGCATTACCCGTATGGAACAATCTAAATAATGCCATACTGATAGCAGCAAACAGTACCGTCAAAATAAAATATTTAAAATATAATGCGTAATACTCTTTTAAATTTTTCTTCAGTATATATTTAAAGGTTACTTGCGGAACCGCGATCGTAGACACCAATGTACTGATGGATGTGCCAAGGAACACGCCGTACACTCCCATATTCAACACCTTTATCATAAAAATTGATGCCGCCAGATTGATCAATCCCTCGATCAATGACCAATATTTATACAAAGGATATGGGCTATATAATCCAGCCCCACTCATAAATACTCCTGCTGCTTCAATAATATAACGTGAATAATTATTAAATACAATAATGATCAATATTGATATTGGCCATACATATTTACTGCTAAGCCAGATACCTCCTATAAATTCATTTGACAATGTCAACAGACCAATGGATGTAAAACCTGTGATAAGAAAATTCAGGAAAAACATATTTTTAAATAACTGATAATGCTGTTCTTCGCTCTCCGTCACCAGATAATTTCCTACATTGGACTTCATACTCGAAATAGCTGTGTTAAATGTCTGATTGACCATATTAATAATGGTCGTATAATTCGCATAGATCGCTACAGAACTTAATCCGACAAAATAGGTTAACAGCATATTATCTGTGCTGTAAACCAAAAAAGAGGAAAGGCTCATCATGAATAACGCTTTTACATTTTTTATCAGATTCTTCTTATACTCCTCCGAAAGAGGCTGTACTTCTTTTATCCTCAGACATGGATAACTCTGATAGGATTTAGCGTAAAAGTAAATATTCATTCCAACGGTTGCTGCTACTTTGATCAACAGATAAATAAAATAATTCTTTGTCCACAATAATGCCACAATCTGCAAAAAAGTATATCCTAATGTAACAACCGTGTTAACATTCGTAACCATATACTCTTTTTGATCTGCACTAAAAATATTTCTGCGATATGCTAAAAAATAGGACATTACAGAATCAGCAAGAAAAATCAGATATACCTCATAAACAAATGTCATACTGACCGTCTGAAGTCCAACTTCTTTTTGCACCAGAAGATGGATGAATGGTAAAATGCAAAGTCCCACTGCTCCGACAGCCATACCTATATAAGAATATAACCGCTTATACAACTTCATAATTGCATTCACTTCTGCATCATTTCCCTCTGCAAGAGGCTTATACAAACTAAAGTAAATTGCATTTCCAACGCCAAGTTCCATCAAACTCAGCATAGAAAGAATACTGGTCATCAAACTGTTCAAGCCTAATACCGTATCCCCCAATGAATTGATAAATATTTTTCTCGCCACAAAGCTGATTACTGCATAAATCGTTGCATATAATGCTTTGGATACGACATTTTTTAATGCATAACGTTTTCTCATACTTTTTCCTAACTATCTATTTTCATCGTCAATAACTACTTTCCGTAAAATATTCTGGTCAGCAGTCTTGTTGCCCTGCTGCCTCTTTTATTTCCACAAAACAGCAATAAATCTTTATAAAGAAACTCTTTACACTCACGGCAGATATCTCTGTAATAATGATACCCTGCCATAGGTTTTATCTTTTTGTCATAAAAAAATTTTTTATAACTTTTGAAATAACTTTCCCCCACCATTTTGGTTCCGGTAGTCGATGTGACCGAACTGTCGTTTCTTCTGTAGTACACGACTGTTTCATTCATGAAAGGAATCCTGACACCTTTTTCAGTAATCTTCAACCAAAATGGATAATCCTCCATTGCCGGATAATTTTCATCAAACCAATCCATCTCTTTCAAAAAATCTTTCCGGTACAAAGCTGTCGGAGCAGCACATTCATTTACCTGTAATAAATGTTTGTATTGTTCCCCTGCATTCATATCATAAAATTCATAATTCACTGGCATATCCTGCAAATCATCCCCCTGATAAAACGACTGCATTTTTCCGAGCAGCAGTGGATATCCCTTATCTTCACATACCCGCACCATATTTTCAATACATGCCGGCGCAAGTTTATCATCCGCTGCAATTACTTTTATATATCTGCCATTGCAAAGTTCAAATCCAAGATTTGCATTTTTTACAACCCCCTGATTTTGTTCGCTGCTTCTTATCATCATTTTTTCGAGGCATAGCTGATTCTCATCTTTCCATACCTGAGCAATCCTCACGGTATCATCTTTCGATGCATCATCAGAAATTATGATTTCAATATTCTGATAAGTCTGATCCTTGATACTCTCCAATAAATCTCTGATATATTTTTCTGCATTGTATGCCAGTATTAATACACTTACAAGATCCCTATCTGTTTTTTTTCCCATTTCTCTCATCCTTTACTACCGGCTTCCCGTTAAAACTGCGTGCATTTTCGGACATAATTTATATATAATCCATTCCAATACAAATGATATGATTATAATGCTAAATAAATATATCTGCGGATACCATATCTCTCCCAAAATGCTTGCCATTGGCCATAAAACTGAGGTTAAAGCCATGCGTAAAGGTACGTGGCTGCAATATAAAAAAAAGGAGCCATGCTTCACGATCCATATTTTTTCCGGTAAATATCTGATCAGATAAACGCAGATTAAAATGATCGGAATTGCCAGATAACGTGCTGCTGTATAATCTATCTGTTTTTTCCATAGGAAATATACATAGCCGCCATATAATGCATATGCAAGTATTGTCAATGCTATAGACAGGCATCTGTCTTTTATTGTACCCTGATTTTCTATGATTCCCAACTTTTTCTCCAGCTTATCCTTTTTATGATATGCCAGATATGCTCCCGCCAGATACACCGGCATCCAATAGATAAATGCATAGTAATTTACATTGCACCCATAATTTAAAATTATTATACTAACCATCAAAGGATAAAAAATGTATTTTTTCTTAATTATTGCTAAAAATACAGGTGCAGCAATTTCATATGTCAATAACCGGATGATAAACCAAAGGGCTCCAAGCATTGGTTCGTGAACAACATCAGTGACCGGGATATACACAAAAATCAACATTTTTACAATGCCTGTTACAGAAGGTGTAATATATCCTGCAATTGCGCAGACTACATAATCAATAAAATTCCAGACAATATATGGTATAAGCAGCGTAGCTATTCTTCTCTTAAGTTTTGCTGCATAATCGACCTGACAATAATTCCTGTAGTGAAAATACGCAGAAGAAAAGAAAAAAAAGGACATTGCAGGTATGGCTAATTGCTGATAATACTGAATAATCCACTGACCATTATTCGTAAATGGAACACTTAAATGTAATAATGCAATAAATATGGAGCATATAAATGTCATCCACCGCATTTTTTCCGAAAATGACTGATTCATCCTATTTTACCCTTCTTCCCTGTCATTTATCTTTTTCCAGACAAAAAAACTTCCAATTTAGGGAAAGCCTTATGCAGTATCCACTGAGAACTCCACGAAATACCTAATATGATTCCTACAAGGATCAAATACATTTTGTTCACACTGTATATTGTACTATAACGTCTAATTACCCAGTTCCCAAATATCCAGATCAACGGAATATGAATACAATACAAGTAAAATGAATTGTGTTTTACGATCCAATTTACCTTTGGATACCAGTTAATCAGATACATGCAGACAAAAATCAGCGGTATTGCACAAAATCTTTCCATATCATATGTAAATTCCCACGCCCTGCACTCCACACAGTAAATCCCATACAATAGAAAAACTATCAAACAGACCAGACATTTCCAATTAAGTTTTTCCTCTCTATGCGATAATATTTCCTCTACTTTTTCGTGATAATAATATGCTATATAAGCACCAATCAGGTAAAATGGCATCCAATAAAGAAATGCATAATAATTCACATCATAGAATATCACCATAAAAATAGAACTTGTCACCACCAGCCAAAATAATCTTTTATGCCTGATCAACCACATAAAAACAGGTGCAGCAATTTCAAAAGAGAGTAATCGCATTATAAACCATAAAGCACCTACAATCGGCTCATGTTCACGATTGATGATCGGAATATACACAAAAATCATCCCTTTTGCCAGATTGATCACAGATAATGTTGTGTATTGCTTCCATACTGCCAGAAAATAACCTATTAAATTCCAGCATACATATGGCACCAGCAGTGTTCCGATCCTTTTCTTCAGCTTCGTCACATAATCTGATTTCTCATATTCCCGGTAATGAAAATATGCTGATGACAAGAAGAAATATACCATTGCCGGAACTGCCAGTTGATTACACAACATAACAAAATTCTCTCCTGATTCAATTGCAATCTTTGTTGCATGACTCATTGCGATCATTATTGATGACAAAAAAGTCATCCAACGAAATTTATCTGATGTAACCTGCTTCATAACTGTTCTCCCCAATGTCTTTCTTTATGATCTGTATTCCTTGATATTCTTCTGATTAATTTCTACCTAATATTATCTTTATTTTATCCTTTACTTTCTTCCAATAAAATTTCATCATCTTCACAAACCCCTGATTCTTAATGCTATCTACCGGAATCCATTTGCTTTTATCCCTGATCAATATCTTCATCGGAAACTCTGATTCTTTCCCCTCCGGATAACAATAAGCAGGCGTAAGTATGCGGTAATCATCCCGCCCTATAATATAATGATTGATATGAGATTCGTCATGCCATAACGCAAGCTGTCCATTCTTCTTGTCCACATCAATATTACGTCTGAGTTCTTCCATCAATGTCAAAAATGCCTGTGTCTTTCCACCATTGACCCCTCCACAGATATAATACCTGCCTTCCCCTTTTGGGATATAAGCTGTTGATTTTGGATTCCGGTCATAGGTGTATTCCATATTCGTCTTTCCCCAAAATGCAAGATGCGGAACCACTAACAGTTCCTTATCACCGGGCAAGAATTCTTCCTCTGTGATCGTATCCATTGCCTGACAATTTGCATTCATGAAGAAAATATAATCATACTGTTGCAGTTCTTCCCGAATGCCAAGGAAAATATGGAAACGCATCAAGGTACTATCCGGCCAATCTAACGGCTGCTGATAAATTTTATGGATACGTTCACACTCCTGTTCCCTGTAAATTTCATCAGCATCTGTAAAGACATAGTAATGTTTCTCCGAATGTGGCAGAAAAAATTTTTCATACGAATCAAAAAAATCTTTCCAAAACACAACATACTTTCCAGTGCAAATATATAAAATGGCTACTTTGTTCAAAAGTTTTCCTCCCGTTGTTACAGCTTTATCCATCCCTCTGCCCATTTATCCGGCGTGCTGCTGGTATTCACCCATTTTTGCGGTGCAATTACACGCTTTGTTGGATTGGCATTTAGCCATGCCCCCCACCAGCTGAACGAGCTGTTCGCAATGATATTATTTTTACACTTACTCATCAAAAGCATATCATACCAGTTTTCATAAGTATCAAACATGCCACTGGTGATATAAATAAAATTCTTTCCTTTAAAATTCTCTTTCACCCAGTCCATATCATTTGAAAAAATATAGAAAACCGGATGTTCCAGATGATTCTCCATATCATCTAACGCTCTCTGATAATACTCCGTTGTACAAATTCCACCATACATATCTTCTACACCTTTGTAGTCGCCCCTGCGCAAGTGTACAGATACCGTATTCTCCTGCTGCTCCATTTTCCGGATAAAATCTGCCAGAGTTTTATCTTTTACCGAAAACGTAAATGTATCTCTGATCTCATCTTCTATTTCTTTAAAATAACGTTCACTCTGCCAGTAACCGTCGAATGTTCCACCAGTTCTCTGGAACACATCCGGTTCAAAGACCGCATCCTCACGTTCTCCTACGTAAAACACTTCTTTTCTGCAAAGTAAATTAATTCCTTTATGAGTCCGCTGAAGTCTTCTGGATTTCTTACAATCGTTATCATTTGCCATCGGTATGATTACTTTGGGAAATACTTCCGGCAGCACAAAATTTAAGGATGAATTCTGGTTTTGTTGAAACCATTCCATATTCGGATACGCATCCTGTCCATGGGCAATCAGACTTCTCATAAACGCATATTGGAACATCTGATTTCCAAGTCCCCCCATAAAACGCAGATATATTTTTTTTTCCATGTTTATCTTCCTTTTTTATTTCCTACTATAGTAAAATCTTGCCATCCATCCCGGAATCAAAAATTTCATCACTTTTTTGAATTTATCCTTTCTGGCATATTTCTTATATAAATGATCAAACTTTCTATCCGCAGCTAACATAACACGTTCTTTGTCTTCCGCATCCATCTGCACCAGATATGGATTGGATCTGTAATCCGGGAAATGTTCTTCCATATAATCTACCAGTTTCCCCTGCAATTCACTGTTTGCATCTGCCATATTGATCCTTCCCATAACAAGGATCAATATTTTCCATATTGCAAGATACTCTATCTCGTTTCTGTATTTTTCATATGCATTGTGTTCTTTGTAATAATCGCAGATGCTGTCAAAAATATCCAGCATTTCCATGTTACGTACCACATTTCCATCACTCATAATGGAACCTTTACGCTGTACATAATAATATAAAATATCATCTATAAACAAAACCCGTTCTGCTTTCAGATATAATTTTAATGCAACATCTAAATCTTCAAACCATTTCTTTTCCTGATACCGGATACCTTCATGAAATAACGTTCTTTTATACAGTTTATTCCACGCTGCCGGATACGTCTGCAGCAATTCCGGACTTTCTGCCAGAGAAGTATCTTTCTTTTGGGGTGGCTGCACATTTAATTTCTGCAGAACTTTTCCCTGCTCATTAACCACATAGGAATTAAAATACACCATATCATACTTATCGTCTTCTGTAGCCTGATCCAGAATTTCCAATGCATTCGCTGCCAGATAATCATCACTGTCAATGAAAAGCCAGTAATCTCCTGCTGCATATTCCATGCCGGTATTTCTGGCTCCTCCCAAACCCTTATTTTTTTGTACAATGATCTGTATATCTGCCTGTGGATGCTCCATCTTTATACGTCTCGCAATTGATTCACTTCCATCGGTAGCACCATCTATGACAATAATTATCTGAAAATCCTGAAATGTCTGATTTAATACAGAGAGCAGGCACTTCTCAAGATATTTTTCCACATTATATACGGGAATTATCACTGAAAATTTCATATTTCTATCCTTTATACATTTGATACCATTTTTTCATTACCTGATCCATAGAAAATTCTTCTTCCACAAGTTTCTTTGATGCAGCACCAAGTTTCAACTGTTCATCTTCCGTCAGGTTCATAACCATAAGCATAGCTTCCGCCAATGCCACAGAATTCTTTTTCTCTACCAGATAACCATTTTTTCCTTCCAATACCACCTCATTGCATCCACCTACATTGGTAGACACCATTGGAAGTCCTACTGCAGCTGCCTCCTGCAGCACCAGAGGAAGTCCCTCATAGTTAGATGATAATACAAATCCATCACTTGCATTTAAAAGAGCTGAAATATCACTCCTAAGTCCTAATAATTGCACTTTATCCCGCAAAATTTCTGACTTGCTTATTTTATCTTCTAATGTTTTCCGCATAACGCCCTCTCCGGCAATCAGCAGATGCCAATTGGGGTTTTCTGCATCTAACAGTTCACATGCCTCCAACAAATTGCTATGATTCTTCTCCGGTGAAAGCCTTCCTGCGATGATCCAATTAAAATTTGTATCGTAAAGTCCAAGTTTTTCTCTATATTCTCTTCTTATTTCTGGTTTCACGCAATAAATCTCTGTGCTGAGACCATTATAAAGTGAAACCACCCGCTCCTTACTCACTGCCTTCACATGTAGCATCTGATATTCTAATGCCTTGCTCACACAAACCGTATAGTCTGCTTTCCTGTCTGTTATCCAGTAGAGTTTTGCACGTTTTCCAAGAAAATCTTCCTCTCCATGCACGGTATTGATCAATCTGTATCCAGAATTCTTTTTTCGCAGAACCCGGGCAAACATATTGGCATGGATCATATGTGTATGTACAATATCCGGCTGAAATTGTTTTAATACTTTCTGATAATTCCGAATTGCATACACGAAATTACCATTCTTCTTTAAATTCAAAGAGATAAATGGTACTTTTAATTTCCCCAGTTCTTCTACAAATCCCTGATATTCCGGCTCAATGAGTGAAACCACGCAAACTTCATCACTTGTATTTTTAACAACATAACGTACCATACGCATTAGCTGCGTCTCGGCACCACCGAAATTTAGCCCGGTGATCACATATAAAATCTTCATGTATATGTCCTCTTACTCCATCACATGCTGATACCATTTTTCAAATACATACAATGTCCACAACTCACTTTTACGGTTTTTTCTTCCGCTTAAGTGTTCTTCTATAATGGTATGAATATATTCATAATCAAAAATCCCCTGATTTTTGATCACTTCCTCATTCAGCAGATTCGTTAACTCCTCTTTTAATTCATTACGGAACCAATAATCTAATGGGACTGCAAATCCTGACTTTGGATATTTATCAAAATTTTCCGGAAGAATATCCACGAATGCATCTTTCAGTATTCGTTTCAGGTTCTTCTCTTTGATCTTATAAGATGATGGAAGCTGCATTGCAAATTCTACAATATCCCTTGAAACCAATGGTGTTCTTGTCTCTATGGAATTCAACATGCTCATTCTATCAACTTTGGTAAACATATCTCCTTCTAATACCACTCTGGCATCCAGCTTCTGTGTCTTTGACACTTCATCATCCTGACTGTTTTCCTCATAAATGTCTTTCAGGAACTCCATACAGGTCTCATCATAATAAGAATCCTGCAATAATTGTTTTCGTTCCTGTTCCTTAAAGCCAAGACTCATCAATGCTTTTCTCTGTTCAAACAGGTCTTTTTCTGCGTTGTCGATCACCTTTCTTATTTTTCTTGTGATCGCACGGTTATCCGGGAGATGATAAACAACCGGTTCAATGATTCCTTTTCTCAGGAACTTCGGAACCTTTTTATATTTTCTGCTGTAATAGTCGATCAGATATTTGCTGTATCCCATAAACATCTCATCTCCGGCATCTCCGGTCAGGACTACCTTGACATGTTCGCCTGCAAATTCAGATACAAAATAACTTGGCAATACAGAGGAATCTGCAAATGGCTCATCCATCTTCATAAGAATATGATTTATAAGCGAAAGTGCGTCTTTATAATCTAGCACTTTCGCATGATGATTTGTCTTATTAAGATCAGCTACCATTTTTGCCCGATCTCTCTCATCATATTCCTTTTCATCAAAACCAATCGTAAAAGTTTCTACCGGCTGCTCCGATAATTTTGACATCAATCCCACAATAATGCTGGAATCAATTCCCCCACTCAAAAAAGCCCCTAATGGCACATCACTTACCATACGGTCTTTTACGGACTGCTCTAACAATGTATAAAGCTTATTTTTTGCCTCCTGATAAGACAGATCCTTTTCACTGAATTTGGTTTTGGGATAGTTCCAGTAGTTATGTTCTGTCACAGTCCCATCCAATGAAATTTCCATATAATGGGCTGGTTTTACCTTTTTCACATGTTCAAAAATCGTGAGAGGCGCAGGGATATATGTCAGCTGCAGATATTGATTCAAGGCTTTCTTATCAATTACTTTTGGAACAATTCCAGTGGAAAGTAAACTTTTTAATTCTGAACCAAATACAAAATAATCCTCATTATAATAAAAATAAAGGGGTTTCTCTCCCATACGGTCTCTCGCAATCACAACTTTGTTTTGTCTTGAATCAAAGATTGCAAAAGAAAACATACCATCCAGTCTGTCAAATGCCTGATTTCCAAATTCTTCATAAGCATGTACGATAACTTCGGTATCTGCGGATGTATAGAACTGATGCCCCTTTTGAATTAATTCTTCCCTTAATCTTTTAAAATTATATATTTCTCCATTAAAAACAATGGCAAGTGTCTTATCTTCATTATAGATAGGCTGCCTGCCGGTAGAAAGATCTATGATGGAAAGTCTGCGCATTCCCATTGTTACATGTTCACTGTCAAACAGCCCTTCCATATTTGGTCCACGATATATGATTTTTTCATTCATCTGATGAACGAGTTTATTTCTCTCTTCCATCGAATAATGTTTATGATAATCAATAATTCCGTTTATTCCACACATAATCTTTCCTTAATTTTTACAAATTCTTTTTATACCAGTCAATCGCAAGTTCAAGTCCCTTTTTAAAATCATAATCAGGATCATATCCCAATAATTTCTTTGCCTTGCTGATATCAGCATTACTATGCTTAATATCCCCGGCACGATCTGGTCCAAAATTTGGTTCCATATCTTTTCCGAGTGCCTTACACATATCATAATAAATATCAATCAGATATTCTCTTCCACCATATGCAATATTAAACGCCTGTCCACCCGCCTCATGCGGAGCAAGACATGCCTTTAAGTTTGCCTCAACGACATTCTCCACATAAGTAAAATCTCTTGACTGTTTTCCATCACCATTAATGGTTGGTGCCACATCTGCCATCAGCTGTTTTAAAAATTTAGGGATAACTGCGGCATATGCACCATTCGGATCCTGACGTTTTCCAAATACGTTAAAATAACGCATGCCATATGTATCAAGACCGTAAAGTTTATAATAAAGCTTTCCATATTCCTCATCTACACGCTTAGTAAGCGCATATGGCGACAGAAGATTTCCTTCCTGACCTTCTACTTTTGGAAGCACTGGATGGTCTCCATATACAGATGAACTGGATGCGAAAACAAATTTTTTAACACCATTTTGTCTTGCAGCCTCCATCATATTCAATGTACCACGAATATTCACCTGCTCATAATAAAGCGGCATCTCAATACTTCTTGGCACACTTCCCCAGGCTGCCTGATTTAATACGTATGTCACACCTTTACATGCTTCCATACAGGTATCTAAATCTGTAATATCACCCTTTATAAAAGTATAGTTTTTGTCATCAATAAATAAATCCACATTTTCCTGTTTTCCTGTAGACAAATTATCTAAACATTTTACTTTATATCCTAATTTTAAAATTGCCTCACAGAGATTAGAACCAATAAAACCTGCTCCACCAGTCACAAGAAAAACTGCATCCTTATCAAATTTCAAATCTGAATATCCCATGTTTTGTCCTTTCCGATCGCATATCTTTTATGACATTTTTATTTTATAAACGCCAATATACATATCCTGCATTTTCAAATTCTTTTCTATCCAGAATTCCCTTAATATCAACAAGTACTTTTTTCTTTTCTGAACCTGCCGGATAAAAACTGTCGATTTCTTTCATGGTAAGATCCTTAAATTCATCATGCTGTACTGCAAGAATCACTGCATCCATATTCTTTACTGCATCCATGGAATCAAATTCTAATCCATAGAGACGTTTTGCTTCCTCTGCATCTGCAGCAGGATCTACGATTACAGGGTTTATTCCATACTCTGCAAGTTCATGCACGATATCAATTACTTTGGTATTTCTTGTATCAGGACAATTTTCTTTGAATGTGAATCCTAAAATTGCAATTTTAGCGTTCTTAATCGGAATATCTGCCATAATCAGTTTTTTCACTAAAGATTCTACTACATATTTTCCCATGTCATCATTAATTCGACGGCCTGATAAAATAATCTGGGAATGATATCCCAATTCTTCTGCTTTATAAGTCAGATAATACGGATCCACACCAATGCAGTGTCCACCAACCAATCCCGGCTGGAATTTCAGGAAATTCCATTTCGTACCTGCCGCTTCGAGCACAGACTTTGTATCAATTCCCATCTTATTAAAAATAATCGAAAGTTCATTCATAAACGCAATGTTAATATCACGCTGACTATTTTCAATTACTTTTGCAGCCTCAGCAACCTTGATACTCTCTGCACGATGCACTCCTGCCTTTGCAACAAGACTATAGATATTTGCAACCTCTTCTAATGTCTCTGCATCCATACCGGAAACAATTTTTACGATTGTTTCAAGCCGATGAACTTTATCTCCCGGATTAATTCTTTCCGGAGAATATCCTATTTTAAAATCCACTCCACATTTCAGTCCGGATTCCTGCTCCAGGATTGGAACACAAATATCCTCCGTCACTCCTGGATATACTGTGGATTCATATACAACAATGGATCCCTTTGTCAGATTACGTCCAACAACATGACTCGCCCCTTCAACCGGAGAGAGATCCGGTGTGTGATCGCTGTTTACAGGTGTAGGAACAGCTACAATATGAAACTTTGCCTCTCTTAACTTTGTCTCATCAGAAGTAAATTCTACTGCACATTTTGCAATTGTTTCATTTCCCACTTCATTTGTCGGGTCAATTCCCTTTTTGTATAAATCAATCTTATGTTCATTGACATCAAATCCAATGACATTTACCTGTCTTGAAAATGCAACTGCAATCGGCATTCCTACATAGCCTAATCCTACCAGACTGATTTTTTCCTGTTTGTTTAAAATATCCTCATATAATGACATCTTAGCGTTCTCCTTTGCTGATTTGTTCAATTTCGTTCATGTATGCATCAATCACAATATTGCGATCAAATTCTTTTTCCACTTTTGCGCGCCCTGCCAGTCCCATGGCTTTTCTCTCCTCTGTTGACAGATTCAGGAACTTCTCCATAGCCTGCGCTAAATCTTTACTGTCCCGAACCTTAAACAGGATACCACTGACGCCATCATCAAAAGTTTCCCGGCAGCCGGTAATATCACTTGCCATAACCGCCCTGCCGGACGCCGCTGCCTCTAACAGGCAGTTTGCCATTCCCTCATGGTAGGAAGGCAGCACTCCACAGTTAATACTTTCCAAAACAGTTGCCATATCTCTCACCATGCCGTGATATGTCACAATTCCTTCTTTCTGGTAAGCATCTATCATATCCTCATACTGTTCCTCGCAGAAACCATAGATATTGAAGTGTGCTTCAGGATGATCTTTCTTGACCTGCTTCGCAGCCTCCAAAAACTCTTCAATTCCTTTTTCTTTCATCACACGCCCGATAAACGCAAATGATATACCGTTTTCCTCGCTGTATGGTCTGACCGGATAATGCTCCAGATTTACCCCCGAACCCGGTATCAGGCGATATTTTCCTGTTGCGATATTATGGCTTGAAAAATAACGCTCGTTGTCTTTATTCTGAACAAAAACGCAATGTATTTTCCGAAATGCCACACGATACAGCAGTGTTACCCACTTCAACAGCAGACCACTCTTCTGAACAGTGGATCCAAGACCTGTGATATTCGCTATAAACGGAACATGACACCACTGTGCTGCCATACCTCCATAAACGTTTGGCTTGATCGTATAAGACAATACAACCAGCGGTTTTACCTGTTTCATAATTGTAATGTACTTTTTCATGAGTTTAAAATCCTGAATTGGATTTTTTCCATGACGCTCAATCTGCGTATCAATAAAATAACAGCCAATCGCTGTAAATTCATCGATAAATTCTCCATATGGAGATGAAATATAAACCTCATATCCTTCTTTTATCAAACGCTCTACCAGTTCAAAACGAAATTTATAAATTGTAAGATCAAGATTTACCAGAATCAACACTTTATTATTACGGTGTTTTTTCAGTTCTCCGGTTCCACCTTCCACAACTCCGTCATGGCGTAACACTGAAATAAATGTTCCAAAAAAACATCTGAGATCAAATAAAAATCCCATTCGCTGTACATATTCTCCATCCAGTTTTGCTTTATATGGAATTTCCAATTCATCTCTGCCATTAATCTGCGCCCATCCTGACAAGCCAGGCCTTACATCATTAGCACCATATTTATCACGTTCCGCTACCAGATCATCCTGATTCCAGAGCGCCGGTCTTGGTCCTATAATGCTCATATCACCCTTTAAAATATTAAAAATCTGTGGCAATTCATCGAGGCTGGTTTTTCTCAGGAAACGTCCGACCTTTGTAATATACCGGTCTGGATCTGCCAAAAGATGTGTTGGCATATCCTTCGGCGTATCTGTATACATCGTTCGAAACTTTAACATTGGAAACAGTTGCTTGTGAATACCAACCCTTTTCTGTTTAAACAAAATCGGTCCCCGGCTATCTACTTTAATTGCGATGCATATGATAAGCAGCACAGGTGACAAAATAATACATCCTATCAGGCTTAAAATAATATCGATTCCTCTTTTGAACGGCAGATAAATTTTCTGCATAGTTGATAATCGATGTTTTTGCATGGGATATTTCTCCTTTATTTGTTCTGAATGGAATAGGTCGGCACAATCTTCTGCACCCATTCACGAATATCTGATGGTTCCTGTATCACGTACTCTTTCAACTCTTCTAACTGTCTCAGGAACTTCTCATCATCCATCTCTATTGGTTTTCCAATATGTATGAGTTTATTCTCCGTATCCTGAATCCCTTCCTCTTTCATCAGCATCTCTTCATAAAGTTTTTCTCCTGGACGCAGTCCTGTAAATACAATCTGAATATCCTCATCTGGTTTATGCCCCGACAATAAAATAAGGTTCTTTGCGAGATCAACGATCTTCACCGGTTCACCCATATCAAGAACAAATATTTCTCCACCTTTTGCATAAGCTCCTGCCTGCAGTACAAGGGAAACAGCCTCCGGAATTGTCATAAAGTAGCGGATGATGTCCGGATGTGTAACCGTGACCGGTCCCCCCATCTCAATCTGCTTCTTAAACAGTGGAATTACACTTCCATTACTTCCCAATACATTTCCGAAACGGACTGCCACATACTCTGTCTTTGAACGCTTATTATATGTCTGAATGATCATCTCGCAGATACGTTTCGATGCACCCATAATATTAGTTGGATTTACTGCTTTATCTGTAGATATCATTACAAAACGTTTTACATGATATTTATCTGCCGCCTGTACAACCTTCCACGTTCCCAGTACGTTATTTTTCACTGCCTCATTTGGGCTGTCTTCCATCAATGGTACATGTTTATGCGCTGCTGCATGATATACAATATCCGGACGATATTTTTCAAAGATCATATCTATCCGCTTTGTATTCCGGACAGACGCAATCAGAACAACCAGATTCAGATCCGGATACTTGCGCTTTAATTCCTGTTGAATATCATAAGTTGTATTTTCATAGATATCAATAATGATCAACTGTTTTGGACAATGGGATGCAATCTGGCGGCACAGTTCACTGCCGATAGAGCCGCCTCCACCGGTTACCATAATTACTTTATTGGATACGTATTCCAAAATTGATGATAAATCAACTTTGATAGGATCTCTTCCCAAAAGGTCATTCACATCTACATCTTTTAATTTGCTGACACTCACCTCTCCGTTTACCAGCTGGTAAATTCCCGGAAGACGTTTTAATTCACAGCCTGTCTGCTTACAGATATCAAGGATCTCTTTTGTCTCTTTTGCAGAAGCTTTTGGAATTGCAAGAATTATTTCCTGTACATTTAATTCCTTTGCTTTTTGAATAATATCGTCCCTGCTTCCGACAACTTTTACTCCATGAATATATCTACCATATTTCTCCTTGGCATCATCTATCACACCTACAACTCTTTTGTTAATATATGGACTGTTTACGATCTCACGGATCAATGCATTTCCTGCCTCTCCGGCACCTACTACTAAAACATTTACCCGTTCCTTTGCTTCACTATTTCGGTTCTTAAGGGTACGCAATCCCCTGTAAGAATACCGACTTGCAAAAATGAGTACAAACAGAATCAATCCATACATAATATAATAACTTCTAGGAAGCGGGAATTGCTGATAGTGATTCACTAATAAAATACATAACATATTTAATAAAGTGTCCACCACACATGCCGCAATCAAATATAACAATTCTGTTGCCCCTGCATAAGTCCACAGACTGCTATAAAGTCTAAAGAAAGAAAAGATAAACAATGTCATTACAACTGTAAATGCCATTGTATTCCAGATTACATTCAAATATTCAATTGGAACAGAGGTATAATCAAAATCAAAACGTAAGATCAAAGCCAATAAACTAGCCATAATTACTGCACAGATATCATATCCGCATAAAATGATTCTTCTTATCCATAACTTTGTATCAAAATTCTTCACAATTGCACCTATCCTTTGCCCAATTAACGCTTTCTTACATATATATAATATCTGTCATCCGAAGCCTTCAAACAGTATCCAAATTCATTCATAACTGCTTCGTTATTATACTCTGATTCCAAAATAATGCAAGCAACATGCGCTTTATTCTCTTCTGAAAGCTTAATATTAAGTTTTTCATAAGAAATAGCACCAGTATTGATATTCACAGTCTGCTCGAAATCTGCCGGTTCAACAATTTCTGTAATTTTTATATTGGAATCATACTCAATCAGCTGCATTTTTACATTTTCTGGTACCATCAATTCTAAATCTGAGATTTGATTGTTCTGTAATAATTTATCAAGTTCCACTATGTTATGCTCAACTCCATATTTATTTCTTTCCAATCCCTTTATATCCGATTTAAAATCAAAATTAACTGTTGCAAAAATTATTATAGCAAATAACCCCAAAACAATCCATTGCTTTTTCTTTCCACTTACTTCTCCAAACAGTAAAGTCATTGCGTAAGCAAGTAATATACCTCCTGGTACAATATAATAAATTTTCCAATATTCCGATGCAGGAAGCCAATATTTCAATGTGATCCAAATAATAAATGGATTCATTATACTCATTAATAATATAAAAGAAAAAAGCAGCAATGTTTTCTTTATTTTTGTTTGTTTAAAATATAAAAAAAACATACTTGTGAGGATAAATATAAAATTCAGCCCATATAAACAATAAAAATAATACGCTGACTTTGTACTTTTCAAGATTTCCTCCATTGTTTTATCCTCCGTATAAGGCTAATGCAAAGCGTAATACCAACTATCAAAACAATAAAATATATTCCCTTATAATAAACCAGTTCAGCCGCCAACGCACACCCGATCCAAATCCAAAAAATCTGGTTTAATTTTTTCTTTTCGTCCAAGTAGAGAATAGCAAGCCAAATTGTCATTGGTAACACAAATGAATATAACATGGTATCACGCTGAAAAGCTCCTGAAATGACTCTGATTCCATATCCTCTATCCATCAATAAAGGCATACCGTTAATCAGTGACATTGCAATGAAAAAATATAACTGCATTTTCTTCCTTTCTGGGAACAAATACTGTGTCCATAACATATACCCCATATATATAACAGGGATATAAAATATCGGAATAATCGTTTTAATCAGGATTGCGCTCTGTATTCCTGTCATTTTACAAATAACTGCAAAAAACATATCCCATGGCGCATATTTCAACTGTAATGGAATATCTGACATTATTTCTCCACTATATGGATCATATTGATATAAAGTATCTGTAGAAACTGCTCTCATCACATGTTCTACAATATCCCCTGTTGTGTCTGGAAATGCAAAAAAAACCGAAATAATCATTACTGTCAATACAATCATACACATAATACACCCTGTTTTTTCTATGTTCTGACTGTCTGTTATTCGTTTGCCGTTTCTTATCCACAAATAAAAAAAAGGAATTGACAGTATGCAAATAACTACTGCAGATATTTCCCACCATTGCATTAATATGTGTAACTCTCTGTTCATATAAATTGCAGAGGCACATTCAATAAAAAATAATGCAAACATACTTATATAACCAAACGTAAACGTTTGTGGTACACTAATTGATTTTTTATCTGAAATATTTTCCAATAATAGCCCCATTGCAAATGGGACTACACATAGAAGCCATATTACAATGACCGCTTGCAATATCAAATTCATCTTATCACCTTTTTTATTTTATCTAGAAGCTAGTACAAAAATGCAAAACAAATAATCCGGCAAAACAAATCAATGTCACTATATGCCACAATGTTTTTCTTAAAATGCTGGAACGATTAATAATAAATGCCGCCACCACATTTTCAGCCATAAGCACTATTGTTCTGATCACCACACCATATGCAAATCCCTGTTCCCAAATGATAATCAAAGCTATCATAACAGCTATACAGATCAATACTGCTATCTTTTTCTTATTCTTCCCCTGTTCGATTGTTTCAATCAGACAATACAGAAAAACCATGAGCAGGAAAGATAACAACCATCCACTAATTGGTGTTCTGAGCGGATGATAAAACATCAATGGAATTAGAAATAAAAGTGAATAATAATAAAATGGAAGTCTCATACATTTATATTTTGTTCCAAGTACTTCCAAAACAGACATTCCAATTAACATGATAGGACATCCCAGAAAAAAATACTCCGCAAGTGCTGCAATCTGTATATCCTGATGAAACACCCAGAAAATCACCTGATTCACTTGTTCTGTGACACTCCCCAGACTTTCTGGAGCCCCCTCCTGCCTGCTTGCAAACAATAGCATGATAAGAAACGAACATCCCAGCAATCCTGCTGTCATGATTTTTTCCCTTTTCACTCGTCTGCGATAAATCCCTTTTATATCATTTTTCAACAATCCGATTGCAGCCACTCCATAAACTATAAGCAACAAAATTATAGCCGGAATGTATGAGAATTCAAATTTCATTTTCTTTACATCCTTTTCTGTATATATTCAAAATAACGTCTGATACCTTCCTCTGGAGAAACCAATGGAATTTTACAAATGGAGCTTATACGACCGTTATCTAAAACAATCTTTTTTGCATCCACTGTTCTCGCCGGCAGATACTTAACCGCTACATCCGGTGTGATCTGCCTTAAAATATTGATCACATCATTCTGCGATGTTCCGGTATTGGAACTGAGATTAAACACCTCAATCTCTCCATGGTAATCTATCAATGCGTAAAGCATTTTGCAAACATCATCAATAAAAATATAGTCTCTGACATTATTGCCATCCCCCCATATTTCAATTGTCTCATGCATCAAAGTCCTCTTGATTGCGGCATCAATAAATCCGACACCTTTATGATAATCCTGCCCAGGACCATATGGATTTGAAATTCTTGCCACCAGCATATTCTTTTTCATCTGAAAATTAAATGTACGAATTGTATTTTCAATACATAATTTCAAATTTCCATAATGATTGATCGGAACTGGCACTGCTGTCTCTTTGATTGGCTGTTCTATCTGGTTTCCATATACAGTACCGCCTGACGAAAAGAAAATCATCCTGCAATCTGTATCCTTGATAAATGAGCATAATTTCGCTGTCTGTACAAAATCTCTCTCATATCCAAGAATACATTTTTCATTCGAATTTCCCGGATTTAATGTACAGATTGCATGATAAATGACATCCATTCCATCTATGATTTTCTTTAATGTATAATCATCAAAAAAATCGCCCTCCAGATAGTGGATTCCCGGACTCTCTTTCTCCGGCAGAGACATATCAAAACTATACACATCTTCTCCCATTTCAACAAGATGCCTGCAAAGATTTCTGCCAAGGAAACCATTACCGCCCAATACTAATATTTTTCTCATCTTCCTTTATTCCTTCTTCAATGGCTTTTCTCACTTTCTCTCCCTCTGCTTCCCATGAAGTACTATGCGCAAAGTTTAAGCCTTTCTCTCTGAGTATTGCAAGTTCCTCTAAATGTTCAAAATAATAACAAACCTTATCTGCAATTGCATTCGGATCTGTCTCTACCATAACCGCATTTTCTTCATTTACCAGCCATTCACTATTTGCTCCGGTGGTACATACCGGAACTGAATTCGATGCCATAACTTCTAGTGGAAGCAATGAAAGATTGGTGCCTGAAATAACAAGACACATATCACACTGTGCATATAAATCTGCCAATTTGTCTAATGCGACACTTCCAAGATTCTGATGCCTAAATGGAATTCGATAATTACTTACATCCCATCCGGCAAACACCACTTCAACTTCTGGATTTTTTTTCGTAATTTCATTCAATGCAAGCAGTCCAAGTTCAAAATCCCTTCTTGCCGTCACCGGTCTTGCATAGAAGAAAATTCTTGGCACATCATCCCTCTTCACACCTGCCTGATATAATTCATGATCATAAGAAAATAAGAAACTTTCTGTCTGCATTCCATATTCATCATGTAATTTATTTTTGAGCCAGTCTCCCGCTGTTAATCCTCGAAAACCAAATTTATACGTATTCTCTGCAAACGCATAATCAGAACCCACTGGGAAGAATAATGGTTCAAAATCCTGCACAAAATAAAATTTACTAATGGTATTGTCAAAGTCTCTTAAATAATAGGCTGTATTCCATGCTGTGGCGATCGTAGCATGTGCAAATCCCATATGCCCGATATCCACATGAACTTCTACTTCATCAATATCCAAAACATAATTTTTCTTCAGAAATGCCCTGCACTCTTCGTCTGAATGCAGATTTTGTGGCTGCAGGATATATATTTTATTTTGAAATCCTGCTTTCTGTAACATCATTACAAAGCGAAAAATATTAATATGCCCACCAGAACATACTCCCATCTCTGGAATAATCCAGTTGATGCTTCTCTTTCCTGCCTTTGCAGCCTCATATGCTGCTCTGTCAAATACTGCTCTCTGTTTTTTTATTGCAAAATTATAACTTCCAATGACATCTATCCCATTAAATACAGAAGACTTCTTCTCCCATATAATATTTCCGTTTTTATCTAAATTTTCCGGGTTGATCAACAGCCATTTCCAAAATGCTTTTTTATTATTCATTTTTTCTGCTTCTCCGTTTTCACCATGAATCTGATCGTGCTGTTGTGAGATTCTCTCATCAAAATACTTTTTAACAGGCTCCGGAAATCCGTGATATGAACCACCTATATAGCCTGCTATACTTTGATACCGATTTCTCACCCATGCATAGTGTGACCATTTCATCTTATGACTAATTTTATTTTTAGGATTCCAGATATATTTCACATCACGTCCTACCAGATATAGCATTCCATGAATCATGCCTTTTAATGATGTATACATCTGGTATTTGTGTATCTCATAAATAGCTTTATATTCATCATAATAACGTTTAAAATATGTTTTCAATGGATAATTGTGGGAATGATATACCGCTGCCGTAGGGCAATACACCTTTTTATATCCCAACTCAATCATATGCTTTGCCCATATCTGATCCTCCGAAAAATTTACATCCGGATATGGATATTTTTCCCATACACTTCTACGTAAACATGAATTATTATCTGAAAAAAATGCCAGAAAATGACGATATCCTTCTTCCATCTGATATCTTACCGGATCGTCCATGTAATAAATGGTATTTTTGTCTCCAAACCCTTTAAAATGTAATGTAATATCCCTTTGATCTAATACATTGCACTCCGGATATGGTTTATGAATTCCAAATCCCCCGACAACTTCTTCGTCTATTTTCATTGCATCAATAAAATTTTCAAGCCATTTTTCATCTACCGGCAATGCATCCTGTGTAATAAATACAATAAATTCTCCTGTTCCCTTCGAGGCACCATAATTTCTTGTTTTTCCATGTCCGAATTCCTCTGACGGAATCTGATATAACTTACACGGAAATTTTTTTATAATGTCAATTGTATTATCTGTTGAACCTGAATCCACACAGATAACCTCATATTCATATTTTGTTTTCTGTTCAAATACTCTTCTTAAAACCCGTTCAAATAGTTCTCCACCATTTTTGGTAGGAATTACAATTGATACATCCATGTGATTTCCTTTATTTTCTACCTAATAATTTTTTAACAAATGTAACTGCTTTCCATGCCCGACTGTTTTTTATTAACTGAAGTTCACTTTCTTCGTGAACATGTTTTATAAATGTTCCTATATATTCATTTGCATTTTGTTCAAGCTTCTGCACTTTATAACTTATTTGGACAAATTCGCAATCTTGTGGTACCACTTCTACTACTGGAACTGCCTGATAATAATGCTGTTCATATAAATATAAGTCTGAATTTGTGGTGAACTCTACTTTGTCACAAACATTATTTTTCACTGTAAATACTTCTAAATCTTTTATGATTGCTGGCTTGTCGGCAAGTTCAATTTTTATTTTTTTACCATTATAAGCTTTAACATCAACACTAAAATTTGTTTTATACTGAATCCAATATTCTTTCTGAAAAATGCAATTTTCTTCATCCAAAAAAGCAGAAGCAACATAAATTGTATTTAATAGATCGCATGGATCCACCCAATAGTTTGTAATATTCATTTTATCATAAAGATTATTTAATGAGATACCCGCAATATAATGCTGGAATGCCACCTCCATCTGAAAGAAAATCATTTCTTCCTCTTTCGATATCTCTAATAAATCCATCACTTTACTTTTCACATCGTCTGGTAAAGTATTAATCGTACCATTTAAAAAGATACTACGATATACAATATATTTTAATGGGATTAAAAATTCAAAATCCCACTCATAGTCTATAATATATATTTGATCAGCCATAATTATATTGGATGCAACCATGTCAATATTCACATTTGAAGCTGATTCATACCCTTCCAGCTGCGGATATATTCCAAACATTTCCTCAAATTCCCCACATGTCTGAAAAGGATATTTGTGTTCAATATTCATAATAATATTTTTTAACAGCTTAATGTCCTCATAGATAGCATCCCACTGGTGTCCTTTGGCATGTTCATCAATCTGCTGATCCAGTCTTTTTCCTGTAATATAAGGAAAACTCACTTTCCCGGGTGCAGTTTTTTCACATGGTGCCAAGGTTACCCCTTCTGTCAGATACGGATTCCTCTTTGCTGTCTGTTCCAAACGTTCCACATGATACACCGCCTGCTCATTCTGTGCTGCCTTCTCAACTTTCCTTACACCATCTTCTTCATAAATTCTGGTAATGATCTTATACTCGTTTTTACGCTCAATAGAGCTTTTGGAATAAATTGTTTTCTGCATTCTTTACTCCCTTTTTACTGCTGTAATAAAAAATGAATTGGAAAACTCTGGAAATAATCCGGCTTCTAATACAGTATCCCATGCTTTTGTCTCATCAAAAAGTACCATTCTATCACCATCAAAATTTCTGGCATTATTACTTAACTCTCCCTTTGCCGGAAGAAAATCATCTGTATATATTGTTGTCGGTAGTTTATAGTCCGGATACGGATAATAAAACTGCACGTTGTCATATCCGCTCTCCAACAATAAATTTGTAATTGCTTTTTTTGAAAATGTTCTCACCCCGGAAGTATTCGTATAACCTTCAATTCCTTCAAAATATCTTCCGACATGATCCTCTCTGCAGCCTGCAAAATATTTTAATCCCAGCTGGTTTTCAATTGCGATCAGCACCTGTCCATCCGGTTTTAATAAATGTTTTATCTTCTCCAAAAACACCTGATAGGAATTATCTCCCGGAATATAACATTCCCCATATTCTAACACACCGATTAAAGTAACATAATCATACTGTTCGCTAATTCCTGCCGCTATGTCATTAAAATTACCTACCATGATCTCAAGATTATCTTTATCCTGATTCCGGTATGCATTGATCAGACTTCTTCTTTTCGAAAGATCGACTGCTGTTACTTTCGCAGCTTTATCAGCTATAGCTCCTGTAATTGCTCCACAACCAGCTCCCACTTCCAATACACTGGCATTTTTCTCAAATGGATACCAGTTCAAAATATTGGTTCTGACTTCTGAAAGATGATACAAAATAGGCCATGATTTTGACTCTGCAATTATTGAAGGAAAGTCTCTTTTATCGTGCGTTTTTACAATTTCAAGCAACGCATCTTCCACATCACCATCACTATATAAATCTGTTCCACTATAATAATCATAATTCATTGTTACTTTTCCAATATTTTCCATAAGTACTCCTATAAATAAGACACCTTCGCATCCATATCCACATATCCAATTGTATTGCAATCTGAAACAACTTCAATGTTACAAATATCATACAATCTGCTATATACTGTAAATTCACCGGCTTCATAACCTGTACAGCCTAATGCAAGGAGATAATTTGCACCCTGCAGGCACATCTTCTGATTAAAATCGACAGTAACAATATCCCCGGCTTTTACATGTTCAAGAGTCTGCTTTTCCAACATTGTATTCGTTCCTGTGATCTCTGTGCCTTTAATATCCTTTAAGGTATATGCAAAAATAGGATTTTCCACATCCTTAAAAAACTGTACTTTCATGCGGATTGAAAAATAAGTCTCTTTGTAAATAGATGGATTTAAATTTCCATGTTCATCTATCACTGCATAATCAATAATCTCCGCAACACCATTTCCATAGGTAACTGCCTTTGGATTATTTACCATTTTTTCTTTCCACACGCCAGACAGTTTATCCGTCTCTTCACTATTTCTATCAGATGTCCGATTGTCTGCATTCATAGTCTGCTGGAATTCTTCCTTTGCCTGATTCTCGTCATCTGAGTTCATATTTGCTGAAAGTTTTTCTACATCTTTTTCATCAAACTGATTTACCAGAATTTTTTTGTAAATATCTACAATCTCTGAAGACTTTCCCACAGCAATCTGTTTTCCCTGATGAATCAATAAACTCCTATCACAATACTTAATAATACTGCTTAAATCATGCGATACAAAAAGAATTGTTTTTCCAGCCTCTTTGAAATCCAAAAATTTCTGATAACACTTTGACTGGAAGAAAATATCTCCCACGCTCAATGCCTCATCAACAATCAGAATATCCGGCTCTACATTAATTGCAACTGCAAATGCAAGTCTTGCAAACATTCCACTCGAATATGTTTTTACCGGCTGATTGATAAAATCTCCAATCTCTGCAAAGTCTATAATGGACTGCAATTTTTCATCCATTTCTTCTTTTGTAAAGCCAACCATCGTTCCGTTGAGGTAAATATTCTCTATTCCTGTATATTCCTGATTAAATCCGGCTCCTAACTCAAGGAGGGCACTGATCTTTCCATTAATTTCCAAGGTTCCCGAAGTTGGAGCCACAACTCCAGTAACAATTTTTAACAGGGTTGATTTACCTGAACCATTCGTTCCAATAATTCCAACACATTCGCCCTTATATACGTCCAGATTGATGCCCTGCAGTGCATTATGGTCTCTGTGATAACTTTTATGTGTCAAAGAAAAATTTTCCCGCAGCCGATCAGAAGGTTTATTATATAACTTATATGTTTTCGTAATATCCTTAATTTCAATTACTTTTTCCTGCATTTCATCCTCCTACAGCACATCTGCAAAATGCACTCTCATTTTGTTAAAAGTCCTGCTTCCAATGATTGCAAGAATTATGACCACTATCCAAAAGTAAATTGTCATATGCCAATGCTGTGGAATCCATCTTCCATAAATAAAGCAATCTCTGTAGCCATTGACAATATAATACATTGGATTAAATTTAAGTATACTCATTACCCACGCAGGCATAATGCTTTCGTCCCACATAATTGGTGTCAACCACATTCCAAGCTGCGTAGTAATATTGATAATCTGCGCCATATCCCTGAAAAACGGTGTCACAGACGCTGTAAAATAAGTCAATGCCAACACAAGACAAATTTCGCAAAACATATAATAGAACACCTGAATCATTGCTATTCCCGGTGTTCTGCCGGCTATCACAAAAATAACAAATCCTAATAAAATGAAAAATAAATGGACAAACAGCGAAGATATTACTTTTACAATAGGCAATATACTGATTTTAAATACCATCTTTTTCACAAGATAACTGTATTCTATCAGGCAGTTTGTTGAATTCATCCATGCATCCGCAAAGAAAAACCATGGAACAATACCTGCGATCAGATATAAAAGAAATGGATATTCTGTTGACTGTGGTGTCATTTTTAATCCCATTCCAAATACAAACACATAAATCATGATTGTGATGATTGGCTGGATAAATGCCCATATGATACCAAAATAAGATCCTGCATACTTTGTCTTGAAATCATTCCTTGCCAACTGAACTATAAGTTTCCGGCTGTTCCATATTTCTTTTATAAATGGTATTTTCCTGTTGTTATCTGCCATTCTTTAACTCCTTGAGACTGCCCCAATTATGATCCTTTTCTGACATGATCAATTCCATATCCTCCGGAATTGGCCATTCAATACCAATTTCCGGATCATTCCAGATAATCCCGCCCTCGTCATTTGGATGATAAAAATCTGTGACTTTATAGCAAAACTCTGCATAATCAGACAGCACTAAGAAGCCGTGCGCAAAGTTTTTTGGAACAAAAAACTGTTTTTTATTTTCTTCTGATAAAAGTACTCCAAACCACTTTCCATATGTTTCAGATCCTTCTCTCATATCAACGACTACATCATACACTTCCCCTTTGATTACCCGGACGAGTTTATCCTGTGGATAATTAATCTGGAAATGCAATCCTCTAAGTACACCTTTTTTGGATGCCGACTGGTTATCCTGCACGAATTGGCAGTCAATTCCAGCTGCTGCAAAATCGTTGTAATTATATGTCTCCATAAAATAACCGCGATTGTCTCCATAAACAGAAGGAGTAATTACTTTTAATCCTTTAATTCCATTACAATCCTCTGAAACATTTATTTTACCCATTTTATTATATCCTCTTAACTTTTTCTGAATTTTTAGAAAATTTGTTTGTTTTCAAGAATCACGGACTATTAAAGACCTTCCGCAATTTCCATCAGATATTTTCCATAATCTGTTTTCAATAATGGCTGTGCAAGTTTTATCAACTGCTCTTTATCAATAAATCCTCTCTTATATGCAATCTCTTCAATACATGAGATATACAGTCCCTGACGTTTTTGGAATGCAGAAACAAAATCTGCCGCTGCAAGAAGCATATCATGATTTCCCGTATCAAGCCATGCAAATCCACGTCCTAATGTTTCAACACTTAGCGTACCTCTCTGAAGATACTCGTTATTTACACTGGTAATCTCAATTTCACCACGGGCAGATGGCTTTACATTCTTTGCAATCTCAACTACATCATTATCATAGAAATATAATCCTGGAACCGCATAATTTGATTTTGGATTTTCCGGTTTTTCTTCAATGGATAATGCCTTTCCATTTTCGTCAAACTCTACAACTCCGTATTCTCTCGGATCTCTTACATAATATCCAAAAATAGTCGCCCCTGCTTCATGCTCTGTTCTTTCCGCTGCATTTCTTAATACTTTTGAAAAACTCTGCCCATAAAAGATATTATCCCCCAGAACTAATGCAACAGAATCTTTTCCGATAAATTTTTCACCTATAATGAAAGCATCTGCTAATCCTCTTGGTTCTGTCTGAATAGCATAAGAAAATGACATTCCTAACTGGCTTCCATCCCCAAACAGTTCTTCAAATACCGGAAGATCTCTCGGAGTTGAAATAATAAGAACCTCTCTGATTCCTGCAAGCATTAATGTAGATAACGGATAATAGATCATTGGTTTATCATAAACCGGCATGATCTGCTTTGAAATTGCTTTTGTTAGCGGATATAATCTGGTTCCAGAACCACCTGCAAGTATAATACCTTTCATGAAAAGTTTCCTCCATTCATTATCTGATCTGACAATTTAATTTACTTATTTTTGTACATATCCTCATAATATTTCTGATAATCTCCACTGGTAACATTGTTCATCCAGTCTTCGTGCTCTAAATACCACGCAATTGTCTTCTTAATTCCGTCTTTGAACATTGTCTCCGGTTCCCAGCCAATCTCTGCTTTGATCTTGTCCGGAGCAATTGCATATCTGCGGTCATGTCCCTTACGATCCTCCACATATGTGATCAGATCTTTGCTAACATTTGCTTTTCTCGGATCACTGTCAGGAAGGATTTCCTGCAATGTCTCAATAATGATATTGATAATCTCGATGTTACGTTTTTCATTGTGTCCACCAATATTATAAGATTCGCCCAATCTTCCCTGTTCCTGAACCATATCGATTCCTTTTGCATGATCGTCTACATACAACCAGTCACGAATATTTAAGCCATCACCATATACCGGTAATTTTTTGCCATGTAATGCATTGTTAATAATAAGTGGAATCAGTTTTTCCGGGAACTGATAAGGTCCATAGTTATTAGATGTATTGGTAATATTAGCTGGGAAATGATAAGTATCAATATATGCTTTCACCAACATATCTGAAGATGCCTTACTTGCAGAATATGGGCTGTGTGGCTGATATGGTGTTGTCTCATAGAAATAACTCTTTCCATCGTCCGGAAGTGAACCATATACCTCATCGGTAGATACATGAAGGAACTTCTTATCTTCCTTAAAACTTCCGTCTGGCAATTCCCATGCTGCTTTTGCACAGTTTAACATAACGGCCGTTCCAAGAACATTTGTTTTAACAAAAACTTCCGGATTCTTAATACTTCTGTCCACATGGCTTTCTGCTGCAAAATGTACAACACGATCAATATCATTTTCCTCAAACACTTTCATAATAGCCTCTTTATCTGTGATATCAGCCTTAACAAAAGTATAGTTTTCACGATTTTCGATATCTTTCAAATTTTCAAGATTTCCCGCATAAGTTAATGCATCCACATTAATGATGCGAATTTCATTGTCATATTTACGGAACATATAATGAATATAATTTGATCCGATAAATCCTGCTCCTCCAGTTACTAAATAAGTTCTCATGTTTTTTCTCCTTTATTATCTTTTATTTCTCAAAAAAAGTCCGCTCTAACATCAAACACAAAGCATGATAAATTGGCAGATGTAACTCCTGTATTTTAAATGTTTCCTGTTCAGGTACAATAATTGCTATATCTGATATACTTTTTATCTTTCCCCCATCTTTTCCCAAAAGACCTATCACCGTCATTTTTTTTGCCTTTGCAACTAAAGCTGCTTCATATACATCCATAGAATTACCTGAAGTAGATATACCAATAAAAATGTCTCCCTGCTGTCCATATCCACAAACCTGCTGTGCAAACATAACCGTACCATCAATATCATTCAAAACAGCTGTGTTGAGTGCCTGATGATTATGAAGCGCAATTGCAGGTAATCCCTGTTGCAATTGTTTTGAAAGTTTTTCTCCCTGAATTCTATCCAAATTACAAAGACTCTCCTTTAAATCATCTGAAAGTGGTCTTTTTTTTACGAATCCCTTCATTAGTTCACCTACAATATGATCTGCATCAGCTGCGCTTCCTCCATTGCCTGCAATTAACAGCTTGTGTCCACTTGCAAAACACTCATACATTGCTTCGTATGCATCCTTTATTTGAACCTCGACGGCTGCAAGCAGTGGATATCGTTCTATCAACTGTTTCTCTATCTCTTCTATACACTTCTCCATCATACCCTCCAAAACTATAACAAGCCCTTTTCTCTTAAATCTTTTACTACTGAAAGAAGCGTATTCTGTTCATCCACCAAAATCGTTTGACAGCCGGCAGCTTTTCCTGCCTCCATATCATTCTTTCCATCACCGATCATAATAGACTGGGAAAGATCAATATTGTAATCTTCTGCTGCTTTTAAAAGCATTCCCGGTTTTGGTTTTCTGCAGCCACACTCTATTTTGTATTCCGGTCTTTCACCTTCAAATCCCTTATCCGGATGATGTGGACAATAGTATAGTGCATCAATATATGCTCCCTCTTTGCCCAATAAGGTTTCCAGTTTATTATGAATTTCTTCAAGTTCTTGAACAGAACATTCGCCCCTTGCAATGACTGGCTGATTCGTAATAACAATCGCCAGATATTCACTGGAATTAATACATTTTAATGCTTCTGCCGTACCGGGAATAAGTTCAAGTTCCTCTATATCTGTCAAAAATCCCTTGTACACATTTAATGTACCATCCCGATCCAGAAAAATACACTTTTGTTTTCTATCGAGATTTCTGGCTCTGACTCTGCCTTTCAGCAAATCCTGCTCTACCTGACGATATCGTTCTGGCGTTCCCATGTCTTTGACATACTCCGGTGAATCGTATGCATAAACTCTTCCGGATGGAATCAATGGCTTCAGAACTTCTCTGTCAAGATCTGTCTTTTTTAATTCCGTAAATCGTTCTAATACCATTGGGGAAATAATGTGGATTCCTGCATTGACACGATTCCGCAAAAATCCTCTCTCTTCTTCCTTATGGATCCATTTTGTGATGGTTCCGTCCTCATTTGCAATAATAAGTCCACTATCATATGGATGATTATTTGGATGTGTAAACAGTGTAGCCAATGCATGCTTTTCTTTATGAAAATTCATAAACCGATGTAAATCAACATCAAAGATCAAATCTCCATTGAGCAAAAAGAAATCATCCTGTATGATATCCTTTAAATAATAAAAAGATCCTGCTGTTCCCAGCAATTCCTTTTCTTCAATGTAAGAAATATGCACTCCATATTTGCTTCCGTCCTGAAAATAATCACGGATAACATTTCCAAGATATCCAATCACCAAAATAATATCTGTAAGTTTCTGTCTTTTCAGCACCTCTATCTGATGCTCCAAAATAGGTTTTCCACATACTTCCAGCATAGGTTTTGGGACTTCTGCATTCAAAGACGCAATTCTTGTCCCTTTTCCTCCAGCCATAATGACTGTCTGCATAGCATTTCCTCCATCTTATCTGGTTAATGTAACGCCCGTTTTTTTGATTTTTTCTCTCCAGTAATTCAACAAATCTTCCATTGTCTGTTCAAACGGAATTTCCGGTTCCCAACCTGTATGCTCTTTAAATTTTCTACAATCAGGCACCTGCAGGTCCGCATCAATTGGTCTGAGACGTTCCGGATCTGTCTCTACTTTAATCTGATCCTTCATCGTCGACATATTAATCAATGTATGAAGTGTATCTCCGACTGTACAGGTATAAGATCCTCCAATATTATAATATTCCCCAGGAATTGGATTCATTGTTACAAGCATATAATATGCACGAACTGCATCACGCACATCTGCGTATGTTCTTAATGAGTCAAGATTTCCAACTTTTACAACCGGAGGAATTAAGCCTGCTTCAATTAATGCAATCTGTTTTGCAAATGTTGATTCATGGAATACATCTCCACGTCTAGGTCCTGTATGTGTAAACATTCTCGTTGTCATAACAGTCATTCCATATGCCTCAGCATAGTATCTTCCAAGAAGGTCTGTTCCAACTTTTGAAATTGCATATGGTGATGCCGGATGAAATGGACAGTCTTCATGAATACCTGTCTCCGGCTTTTTCTCTTTTGGGATCTTTCCAAAAACTTCTGAAGAGGCACATACATGAATGACCGGTTTATAAGATGAATCTGTCTGCATAATAATTCTCAATGTTTCAAGCACACGACAAGTTCCAACAATATTCGTATTTAATGTTTCTACCGGTGAATCAAAACTCGTCAACGGGTAACTCTGTGCTGCAAGATGAAATACGTAGTCCGGTTTCAATTGAGACAAAATATGGTGCATAGATGCTTCATCATTAATATCTCCATAATGAAGAAATACTCTGTCCTCTTCATTCACGCGCTCCAATAAATGTGAAACATTGTCAAGCGGGCTTCTCCAACGAAGCAGTCCATGTACCTCCCAATCTGTATTTTCAAGTAAAAAATCTGCCAAATGTGAACCAACCATTCCTGTAAATCCTGTAATAAATGCTTTTTTCATCATATCCTCCTACTTTCCTAATTTTATATATTCTTCTGGTTTATAGTATAAAATAGATGTTCCTAAATCCTCAAAGTCAAATGGAACATGTAATAAATGTTCAAACTCATTTAAAAATGCTTTCTGTCTATCCTTTTCTACATAGAATAACAAAAATCCTCCTCCACCTGCACCAAGAAGTTTTCCACCTGTTGCACCGCATTTCAGAGCTTTTGTGTATAAGTTGTCGATTGTATCATTGCTAATCTCATTCGTGATACCGCGTTTCAAACGCCATGTATAATCAAGCAATTTTCCAAATTCAGACAAATCCGTCTTGGATGTCAAAATCTTTTCTGCATCATCTACCAGACGAAGCATCTCCATTAATTCTAATTCTTTACTTTTGGTTGCCTTCTCCTGACTTTGAGCAATTGTACTTGAAAACCTTGAAAAACCGGTAAAAAACAAAAGAAGGTTATCGCTGAGTGTTTCTTTTCTCTCTTTTGAAATAATAATAGGTTTTACCTGAATTCCGTTACTGCTGAAGTCAATCCTGTTAAATCCTCCAAAAGAAGCTGCAATCTGATCCTGAACTCCACCGCTTTCCCTGCACATCACGCGTTCTACATGAATTGCTTCTTCAGCCAGTTGCATTTTTCCTGCATACTGCCCTTTCAATGCATGAAATGCGTTCAACATACCTACCGTAAAGGAGCTGCTGCTTCCAAGACCTGATCGTGCCGGAAGATCCGCATCATATCCAATATGAAGCTCATGCATATCCAAATATTTCATAGCGTTTCGTACAGCAGGATGTTCTATCTCATCTACTGACTGTGTGCTTTCAATTCGGGAATAGGACACCTGATTACTATAATCAAAAAATCTTGGCAAATGTCTTACTGTTACATAGCAATATTTATCAAACGTTGTTGAAATAACGCTTCCACCATGTTCTTCATAGAATCCGGGATAATCTGTTCCTCCACCAAAAAAAGACATGCGAAACGGTGTTTTTGTGATAACCATACTATCTCCCCCATTTTTTAATACATAGCTTTGTAAATTTCATTCAGTCCCTCTTCCAGACTGATTTCCGGTTTCCAACCAATGCTCTCTATCTTTTTAATATCTAATACTTTCCTGTGTGAACCATTTGGCTTTGTCAGATCATGCTCGATCTTCCCTTTAAATCCGGTAACTTTTGCAATTAATTCTGCCAGCTCATTGATTGTAACCATCGATCCGTATCCAATGTTTACCCAGCCCTCATTCAAATCACTGTTCATAACCGCAAGGATTCCACTTGCAAGATCTTTTGCATGCAGAAATTCTCTCCTTGTTTTTCCGTCTCCCCAGATAGTAACGGATTCTGCCTGATTTTTCACTGCATTTGAAAAACGCTCCAGCATCGCAGGAATCACGCTCGTGTTATCTGTATGGCTTTCATCTGTAATTCCATAAATATTTACAGGCAGCATTGATACAAATTTTGTTCCATATTCCTGATTACAATATTCGCATAACTTAATGCCTACTGCTTTTGCCAATGCATATGGTTCTGTTGCATGCTGTACCCAGCCCTTCATCAGATCAGCTTCTGTAAACATTTCCAAATCTTCTGAATACACACAGCTTGCTGCGACAAATACTAATTTCTTCACGTTATTTTTTAAAGAATTCATAATAACATTAATTTCAATCTGCTCATTTTCAGCCAAAAACTCTACCGGATACTTTGCATACTCTGCAACTCCGCCTCGTTTGGCTGCTACCAGAAACACATATTCCGGTTTTTCTTTTTCAAAGAACTGTGCAACCTCTGCACTATTCCTAAGATCCAGCTCTTTAGATGTTGCTGTAATAATATTGGTATATCCCTCTTCCTGCATTTTTTTTACAAGATATGAACCTACCAGACCTCTATGTCCAGCTACATATATTTTACTGTTCTTTTCCATAGTAATCCCCATTCTGATTTATTTTACGTTGTTAAGTATTTCACACAGTTTTAATATTTTGTCTTTTTCTAAATCCGGACAATTTCCTGTATAAATACCATACTGATGAATATGTTCTGCATTCGTGAGCTCTGCTGGATCAATCTCCGGAAATCTCTGTCTTACAAATGGCTGTCTTGCAAGATTTCCTCCACCTGCAGTCCCTCTCCTGAATTCTACATTCTCTGCTCTTAATGTATCTACTACTTTCTGGAAAAGTTCATCATTCTTTTCTTTCAAGATCAAAATGAAAGCATAGTTGCTGCTTCCTTCCATATCAAATTCTGTGTAGAAAATATCCGGATTCAAATGTTCCATAAACAGCTTATAATTTTCCTGTCTGGCTCTAATATTATCATCCAGCCGCTTGATCTGATTCAGTCCAATAACCGCGTTCAGCTCCGTGCTTCTCATATTGTATCCCGGAACCATAAATGTGAACTCCGGATGAACTTCCGGATGCGCTGTTGAGACTTCATTCTTATATGTTTCATCTCCACACTCCCGAAGCATGCCATGGCTGCGGAACATTCTGATGTAACGATAAAATTCATCATCATTTGTACAGATCATTCCTCCTTCGATCGTACTCATGTGATGTGCATAGTAAAAGGAAAAATTAGATGCAAACCCAAAACTTCCCACTTTCTGCCCCTTAAAGGTTGCACCATGAGACTCGCACACATCTTCAAGCAATGGAATATTTTTTTCTTTTAACACATTTAAAAGACGGTCGTTTAATGCATTAAAACCTAATACATGAATTAATAATACCGCTCTTGTTTTATCATTAATCTTTTCAATTACTTTTTCTTCGTCAATTGCAAGATTTGACATTTTTACATCTACGAAAACCGGAGTCAATCCTGCTGCAATAATTGCAGACACATCACTTGACCAGCCGATTGGACCTACAATGACCTCACCTTCACCGTACATTTCACGAATCGCTGCCAATGTAATAAAGTTTGCAGATGAACCTGAATTTACAAAAAGGCTATGCTTTACCCCTAACCATTCGCTCCATTTATTTTCAAACTCGATTACCTTTGGTCCCTGTGTAAATCGATCACTGTCTTTTAAAAATTCAATTAATGCCTCTGTATCTTCTTTTTTTACATTATTACTGATCAATGGAATATTTAACATTATTTTCTCTCCTTTGTTTCAACCTACTATTAATCGCATTTTTTCTACTAAAAGTCAAGTGTTTTCATATATACGTCCAATGCATCCTGCCAATCTGCCATTCTAAAGTCACTGGTAAGACGTAACATATAGTTATCTAAAATCGAATATGCCGGTCTATTTGCTGACGCAGGATTCATCTTCGCATATTGCTCACTGGTCACATGGTTTACTTTTGTATTTTTCCCTGCCCTTTTAAAAATTGCTTCTGCGAATTCTGCCCAGTTTGTATCTCCTTCACAGGTAGCATGAAATACTCCATAATTTTCTGTCGGTTCTAAATGATGAATCATTTTTGCTAATTCAACAGCACTTGTCGGTGATCCCAACTGATCTGACACAACACTGACTTCATCGTGTGTCTCTGCCAGACGGAGCATTGTTTTGACAAAATTTTTTCCCTCTCCATAAAGCCATGCTGTGCGTAAAATAAAATATTTGTCCGCAAATGCCTTTACAAAATTTTCTCCTTCCAGTTTTGTTTTTCCATATGCACTCACTGGATTTGGTTCATCAAATTCTGTATATGGTCTTGTGCCATTTCCTTCAAATACATAGTCAGTGGACACATGTATCATCTTGGCTCCTACTTTTGAAGCAGCAATGCTTAAATTTCTAGGACCAATCGCATTAATTTTATAGGCAAGATCCCACTGTGTCTCACAAGCATCTACATTCGTGTGTGCTGCACAATTAATGATTACATCTGGCTTTGTCTCCTCTACCATTTTAAGAACTGCATTTACATCTGTAATATTGAGAGCTTTTACTCCTTCTCCCTCTGTTACATCTGTATTAACAAATTCCACGTCACTTCCTGCATATTCTTTTCTGATAGCACGTCCAAGTTGTCCGTTACATCCTGTTACCAATATTTTTTTCATTATTTACTTCCTTATCTATTTTAATGATATTATAATTGTTCCGATTTTTATTTACATAATTTCATCTGTTTTTTCTTTTCTCTCTAAATCAATGCATGTTTCTGACATAATATAAATAGGTCTATGCTTTATCTCCAGATACATCTTTGAAAAATACAGCCCTAATATTCCAATGGAAAGCAACTGTATTCCTCCAATTAAAATCACAATACATGCCATAGACGGCCAGCCGAATGCAGAGCCGCCAAATAATAGCTGGCGGACAATAATAAATATAATTGCCAGTAGTGCTACACCGCACATTCCTCCACCAAGAACAGAGGCAATATAGAGCGGTGTTTCCGAGAACGAAACAATTCCCTGCAGTGAATATTGTACCAGTTTCCAAAAAGACCATTTTGTCTCCCCAGCACTGCGCTCCTGATTTTCGAATTCAAGCCATTTTGTCCGAAATCCAACCCAGCCAAAAATACCTTTTGAAAAACGGTTGAATTCTTTCAGACTTAACACTGCATTCACATATTTTCTCGTCATAAACCGATAATCCCTTGCGCCATCCATCAGTTCCACATCACTGATTTTATTCATGATATGATAAAATTGTCTGGCACAAAAAGATCTGATCGGTGGTTCTCCTTTTCGCGTAACCCTTCTTGTAGCAACAGAATCATACTGTTCTTCTCTTATAGTTCGAAGCATTTCTGGCAACAGCATTGGAGGATCCTGCAGATCTGCGTCCATGATAACAGCATATTTTCCAGATGCATGTTCCAGACCGGCATACATCGCTGCCTCTTTCCCAAAATTTCTTGAAAAGGAAATGTATTTTACTCTTTTATCTCTTGCATGAAGTTCTTTGATTTTCTCTAATGTCCTGTCTGTTGATCCATCATCCACAAACAGATAGTCTGTCTGAATATCTGGCATATACTGGCTCATCTTTTCAACTTCTGTATAAAAAAGTTCCACGGTCTGTTCCTCGTTATAGCAAGGAACAATTATGGACAACTGATCCATCCCTTACTCTCCCAATCCATCCTCGATCGCTTCCACGATCGCTTTTAAAGCCTCTTCCTCATCTTCGCCCTCGCACATGAGTTCAATCTCATCTCCGGACTTGATACATGCGCCTAACACGCTTAAGACACTTTTTGCGTTTGCGATATTATCACGGTAGCGGAACGTGATATGTGATTTAAACTGCATTGCATCCTTACATAAAATTCCCGCAGGTCTTAAATGCAGTCCTGTTGGATTTTTTATTACTACTTTCTGACTAACCATGCTGTATTACCCTCCAAATTCCAGTCCCCTGATTTTTTTGTCCGTATGCCGGTCTGAATCACCATGTTATAATCAGACCAGCATTTTGGTATTCTATAACATAATTTTTGTGATCAATTCCGCCAGTTTCCTTGCTTCTTCGTCGATCACTTTCTGATCTTTCCCCTCGATCATGACACGTACCAGTGGCTCTGTTCCGGATGGACGGATGAGAACTCTTCCCTCGCCCTTGAATTTCTTCTCAACATCTGCCACGGCATCTGCAATTTCCTGATATTCCATGAATTTTTCTTTTTTATGGTTTGGAACTTTTGCGTTGACAAGAGCCTGTGGGAGTACTTCCATAATCTCAGCAAGTTCTGACAACGGTTTTCCGGTATTGACCATAACCTCTAACAAATGCAGGGCGCTTAATAATCCGTCACCGGTTGTATTATCGTCTAAGAAGATAACATGGCCGGACTGCTCTCCTCCGATGTTATAGCCATTTTTTCTCATATTCTCAAGAACATAACGGTCGCCGACTTTTGTCTTTTCCACATGGATGCCCTCTTTCTGCCCCATAAGGGTAAATCCGAGGTTCGTCATGACTGTGACTACTATCGTATCTTTCTTCAAAGTTCCTTTGGACTTCATGTAGTTTCCACAGATTGCCATGATCTGATCGCCATCCACAACATTTCCATGCTCATCCACGGCAAGCATACGGTCTGCGTCACCGTCAAACGCAAGACCAACTGCTGCCTTTTCATATACAACACGCGCTTTCAGCTCATCCATATGAGTGGAGCCACAATTGGAATTGATGTTAGTACCATCCGGATCGGTATGGATCGCAATAAGATCTGCTCCAAGATCTGTCAATGCTTTGACAGATGTATAATGGGATGCGCCTTCTGCGCAGTCTACAACAATTTTCATACCTTTAAGATCCACTGGAACACATTTTTCCATGAATTTTACATATTCGTCTCTCAGATCGAAGCGATAATCAATCTTTCCGACACCGGAACCGATTGGAAGTACCACGTCCTTCATGTTGTTTTTGATCAGAGCCTCAATCTCATCTTCCATCTCATCCGGAAGTTTATAACCTTCTCCATTAAAGAACTTAATTCCGTTGAATTCCATTGGATTGTGTGATGCAGAGATGACTACTCCGGCATCTACTTTGTGTTTTCTGGTGAGATATGCGATTGCAGGTGTCGGCATTACTCCAACAAAAATTGCATTTGCACCAACTGAACAGATACCTGCCATTAATGCACTTGCTAACATTCCTCCTGAAATTCTCGTATCACATCCTACAATAATGGTTGCCTGATGCTCCTGCTCTTTTGTGAGCACGTAAGCTCCTGCCTGACCTAACTTTGTTGCCAGTTCGATTGTTAATTCTGAGCCCGCCACACCACGGACACCGTCTGTTCCAAACATTCTTGCCATGTTACTATTCCTCTCTTTGTTCCTGATTTTATAGATATCTGTGAAACTGGTTATCAGTTTCTTTTGATCGTTTCCTCATCATTATTATCAGCAGAAGCTGATGTATCAGATGCACTTTCAATGGTAACTGCTGCATAAGTATCCGCATAGCTGACCGTATCCTCATCCAGTTCAAATGTGATCAGTACATTATGTGCACCCAGCTTTAAATCTGTCAGATCGATACTGCCGGAAATCGTCTTTTCATCCAGTGCATCGATCACACTGCTCCTTCCGGACACAGTGAGGGCAATGTTGTCTTCCTCATACTGTACTTTTTCATCTGCGTCAAGTCCGATCACCTGAAGATTTGTCACCGGAATCTGCAGAGTCTTTGTCTTCACTGCCTCCACAACAACCGTAACATCGATCTTTGAGTCCGAACTGATCACCAAAGCAGTACCTGAAGGAAGATATGTGGAAATATCCACAGTCTTTTCAATATTGGAAGTTGCATCTGTAAGATCTAACACTTCTTCCGGAATTGTGATCTTATTGATGGTATTTAAAATAGCCGCCTCGCCTTTAATACGTACTTTCTGTGGCGTATAGGTGATATCCCCTGCCTGATATCCATCTGCCGGAGTTCCGGTTGTCAAAAATTCCAGTTCCACATCTTTCGTATTCAGGATCTGTGCACTGATATTGACTGTGCTCACACTCAGCGTAAGCTTTGTCGTATCCACAACCTCTCCCTGTGCATCATAAAATACAGGTGTTACACGGTCTGTGATATCCGTTGACATGCCATCTACATTAATAGTCGCCACAACGGTATCGATCTGATTTACCACCGAAGCCGGACCGGATACTTTCATAACATTCGCGTCCGTGATCTCAACATCTCCAAGCGCACATCCCGATGCAACCGTACCGGTTGTGTTTGTCTTGATTGGGAACTGCTTCGATGCAGAATCCTCCAGTTCAAGATCCAGATACAGATCTTTGCTGGTAATATTAATATTGCTGCTGTTACGGTTGCAGGTCACGACAACCGGCACACGATAAGTCCCTGTTTTCTCGTCATATTCAATTTTCTGTGCATCCGCCGTTGCTGTAAAGTTCGCATTGGTCAGTGTATTGTGTACAGAACGTTTTGCGTACACGCTGAACGTGATCGTATTCTTTCCATCCAGATAATCAGCCCATTTTCCCATGGAGGTAATATAAGATTTATTTTCCAGAGAAACACTGGTTGTGTAAGGTTTTGAGTTGCTCGGATCATCAATATTCACGACTACGATCCATAAAACAACAGCAAACAAAACAGCAAGGATCTTAAGGCCAAAGTTATTCATTACTTTCTTTCCGAATTTTTGTAACATCTTTCAGCCTCCTTCTCCATGATTTCACTTTCGAAGTGTCCTGCTCACGTTTCTGAATGTAAGCCAGTTTATTTTTTAAGAATTCTGCATCTACATTCCGGTAAAGTTCACCGTCTAATGCAATGGATACTTTTCCGGTCTCCTCAGATACTACAATCGTAAGAGAATCGCTCACCTCACTGATACCGACTGCCGCACGGTGTCTTGTTCCAAGGTCTTTGCTCAGGCTTAAGGAGTCCGTCAGTGGAAGATAGCAGGTGGCAGAAACTACTCTGTCTCCCCTCACAATGACTGCTCCATCATGCAGCGGTGTATTTTTTTCAAAAATATTGATCAGAAGCTGGCTGGTCAGGATGCCATCCACGGCTATTCCAGTCCGCTCATACTCGGTCAAAACAATTTCATCTTCTACTACAATGAGTGCTCCTGTTTTTACTTTTCCCATCTCATAGCAGGCTTTCACCAGCTCTGTGATAGTCTTGTCGGAAAATTTTCCATTTTCCACTTTGTTAAAATCAAAATTAAAAAGATTCACCAAAATATTCTTCCGTCCGAGATTTTCCAGTGCCTTTCGCATCTCCGGCTGGAAGATCACGACCACAGCGATCATTGCCACGTTAAACAGTTTGTCGGCGATCCAGACGATCGTATTCATTTCAAATAAAACTGCAAGCAAAACAAAGGCAAGGATCACAAGGATTCCACGGAGAAGCATCCACGCTCTTGTATCCTTGATCCAAACCAGCATATAATAGATCAGCACTGAAATGATAATGATCTCTATAATATCTGTGAGGGACATCTGAAGTGTCAGGTAAGACACCGCTTTTTCCCAAAACGTCCGCAATATTACGCCTAAATTCTGCACCGGCTTCACTTCCTTTTAATCTAATAAATTTTCGTCTATGTCCATCTCTTCTGCAAATTTCTTCTTGTTCAAACGTTCCTTCTCGTTTTTGCCGTTAAAACGTTTAATCTGTTTATCCTTCTCTGTCACCAGAGACTTTGGAACTGCTTTTACATAATAATAGTAATCATCATCCTCGAACTGGAGGCGTTCCGTTCTTGAATAATCCAGATTAAAGAACAGGAACTGGATGATCATGGCGATCACACCGGAGATCACGCTTCCAACGATCACACCGGCAACTTTGTCTGAAATTCCCAGTAAAATGTATCCTGCTGTCAGTCCGATTGCTTCAAACAAAATACCTGATGCCCATGCAACAGTCCATGAATGTTCAATGTCAAGCTTTCTCACCACATAGACAATGAGTGTCGTAATGATAAAAATGCCAAGAACAAGGTACATCTCCTTATTTCCAATCAGCTGGTTCAATGCCACTACTACTTTTGATACCGAAGAATCCGTCTCTTCTGCTGCATCGCTCAACGCACTTGCATTCTCACTCACTCCATGGATAAAGAAATAGATCACAGTACCGCAGGCAACAGAAACCACAGAATATGCCTCACTCAGCAAACCGGAACCAACCGGTACTGCATAAGGAATATGCAGTTTAAAGCAGACCGGTGTCAGCACCGCATTGATGCCACTCTTTGGGGAAAAACGGAAATAAATAAAATAGATGATTGCAAACATGAGAAGTCCTACCAGACATACCTCAATGGATAATGCATACAGATCCGCCAAAACGACCAACGCAGCAATTGCGATCAGTCCATTGACCGGAAGCATGGAACACACAAGTGCAAGAATGACTGCAACCGGTGTCTTGCTGACCAGTTTCATATATCCAATACTGTTGTTGATCATAAGGAATGTAAACAATGCAAGTACAAACCTGATTGCCGGTTTCACATATATTTCATTTTTTCCGTAAAAACGGATCAATTTCTCTTTCAATTCTAATAAGGTTGTCATTTTAGCCTCCCGCCGTTTGTTTTACTCCTGATTTTCCTGCTCCCGGCAGTGTTCAGTGATTATTCCCAGTCTTTATTCTCAGACATTTTCAGCTTGTCTTCCCTCTCGTATAACTGATTCAGCTTCTTCAGATTGCCATAATACTTTTTTACCTCACGGCGTCCCTTTGTATATCTTCTATTATAAACAAAATACGTGATCGCCATGTAAGCAAGCATAAACACAATATACTTTACCAGCACGGATGTCAGCAGTTCCTGAATATCCATTGCATTCAGATTCTCCATTAACTGGTTCATGGAATAAATGCCCCATGTCACAAGGATCAGTGCAAAGCCAATCGTTCCTGACACAAAGCTTCCAAGCATACGCAGCGAAACATAATCTTTCCTTGCATACTGTGTCATTGGCTTGCATTCTTTTCCCTCATCGGTGTCAAACATCGCCATTTTTATCATATGATGTAAACGTTCTTCGTTAACCATACAGTTTTCCTTCCTGTCTGTCACACAATGTACCTATATAAAATAAATCCATCTCATTTTCTAAAAAAGTACATTCTGCACGCAATTATGCATTCTTATTCATCATTATAACACAGTAGGCGGTATTTTCAAACAAAAAAAAGCAGATGCCACCTTTCTACGCTATTATATATAGAAATAACGTAGTTATGTGCCCTGCTTTTTATAAATTCTATTCTTATTGTCAGATATGTGACATTCTGTTTCTGATTTTTATCTCAGGAATCTCATCTTATCGCCTTCATCGCGCTCTCTGCTTGGTTTCTGCTGCATTGGACGTGGTCTGTCCAAAGCACTCTGCAGATTATTTGCCATGGCAGCTTTACACTTATCGCAAAAGCGTCCGCTTGTGATCGGTCTGCCACAGTGTTCACACAACACACCATCTAAAGAAGCTTCTGAGAGAATCAATCTCTCCTCTCTCACCCACTGTTTGATCTGCTTCACCGAAACATCCATATCCTCTGCTACCTGACTGATGGATGCCTGCGGATGATCCTCAATATATACTTTCACATCTTCAAACTTTTTTTCAAGTGCAGCCTTACATTCCGGGCAGAGTGGTGCGCCGCTCATATAGTTAAACAATCTTCCACAAGTCTTACAATTTCTTACATCCATAGTATATTCCTCCTAAAATCCTTCTCCTATACTGATACAGAGGAAATAAATCTCATCCACCCCTGCCTGCAAAAGTACCTCTGCCACTGCATCAATCGTGCTTCCTGTCGTATAGATATCATCTACAATTAATATTTTCCTATATTTTACTATATTTGGTACTAACTGGAAAGCTTTTTTTAGATTTGCCTTTCGTTCGACATCATTTAATTCCTTTTGCGGTGTGGTATTCCGGATTCGTTTTACCATGTGCTTTTCCACCGGAAGATTCATTTTTTCTCCCAAAGCCAATGCAAATACAGCTGCCTGATTATAGCCTCTTCCCTTTTCTTTCCAACGATACATAGGGACTGGTACAATTGCTTCGATCTGTTTTCTTCGGATCCAGTTTCCATAAACACGCACAGCTTCCTTCGCATAAAAGACTGCATATTCGCGTTTATTACTATATTTAAAACGGTACATGGACTGGCGGATTTCGCCCTGATAAACAAAAACTGCTTTTCCCTGGGAAAAATAGTGTTTTTTCTTCATGCAGTCTGTGCAGTATTCCCTCCTCTGGTTTTCCAATGGTTTGCCACATTTTTTGCAGGACGGTTCCCCGATACAGACCACTTTCTTCCTGCAGTCTTCACAGGTATCTTTTCCAACATGTATCACCTCATCGCAGACAGGGCATCTGGGAGGAAATACAATGTTGAATAACCCCTCTTTTATTTTCATAAAATCCTTTCTAAAAATCTCTCCGTTTTCCATCCTAACACTTTTCCGTTCTGCATACTATAAAGGTTTTCTTAAGATTTTAAATCTTTTTCTTATGATTCTCACAAAAAAAGGAGTGTCCTTTACACATTTTTTCTCAAATTCCGGTTGACGAATCCTGTATGAGTGATTATAATTCAATCATTAAAAGCATTAATGCTTTAAAGTATTAAAGGCTATGATCAATGATAAGGAGAATGAATATGAAAAAGATGAACAAAATACTCTCTGTCATGATGGCAGCTGCAATGACAGTTTCCATGACAGCATGCGGCGGCGATACAGCCTCCGACAATACCTCTGCATCTGCTGATAATTCAGCAGCAGCAACAGAATCCGCTGCAGCAGGCAGTACCGATGGTCAGAAATATACGATCGGTATTTTACAGCAGTTAGAGCACCCTGCTCTTGACGCTGCTTCCCAGGGCTTTGAGGACGCACTGACAGAGCTGCTCGGTGCAGATAATGTAACATTTGACCTTCAGAACGCACAGGGCGAGCAGGCAAACTGTGCTACCATTGCAAACAATTTTGTTGCCAGCAATTATGACCTGATCCTTGCAAATGCAACCACTGCTTTACAGTGTTCCGCCGCTGCTACAAGCACAATCCCGATTCTCGGAACTTCTGTTACGGATTATGCAACTGCCCTTGAGATTGACGACTGGACAGGTTCTACCGGAAGAAATATCTCCGGAACTTCCGATCTTGCTCCTTTAGATGAGCAGGAAGCCATGATCAAAGAATTATTCCCGGATGCAAAAACAGTCGGTATCCTTTACTGTTCCGCAGAGCCAAACTCCAAGTATCAGGCTACCCAGATTGAGGTTGCTTTAGATGCTGATGGTATTGCATACAAAGAATATACTGCGTCTGATTCCAATGATATTACATCTGTTGTGCAGACTGCAGTTTCCGAAGTAGATGTTATTTACATTCCAACAGACAACACAATGGCAAACAACACAGAAACCATCAACAACATCGCTCTTCCAGCAGGTATTCCAATCATTGCCGGTGAGGAAGGCATCTGTTCCGGATGTGGTGTTGCAACGCTTTCTATCAGCTACTATGATATTGGATACACAGCAGGTCAGATGGCTTATGATATCCTTGTAAACGGTGCTGATATCACAACAATGGAGATCAAAACTGCACCACAGGTAACAAAAGAATACAATGCAGATATTTGTTCCCAGCTTGGAATCACACCTCCTGATGATTATGTTGCAATTGAAACAGAATAATCTTACAGAATAATCTTTCATCAATGCAACAAGTTAAAGCTTTAAATCGTTTTAGTATTATGTTATAATATGCCTGCGGTATTTCGTCTCAACAAATACCGCAGGTATTTTATGCTGTGGGTATTTTGTTCTGCAAGCAATTGATTTCATGAATATTGTTTTATATTTGTAGATGATTTTTGCACCAAATAGTTCCGCACAGGCATTTTATAAAAAAATAAGGAGAGATTTCTTATGACGATGATGTTAACAACTTATTTAGCTTCCCTGAGCCCGCTGGCATTGCTCCGTTCCCTGCCGGGCGCATGCGCACAGGGACTCATCTGGGGACTCCTTGCACTCGGAGTCTACATTACTTACAAATTGTTGGATTTTGCCGATCTGACCGTTGACGGTTCCATGGCGACCGGAGGTGCAGTCGCCGTTATGCTGATCCGCGCAGGCATGAACCCATGGCTTGCTCTTATCTTTGCTTTTCTTGCAGGAATGGCCGCAGGATTTATCACCGGAATGTTACATACCGCACTCGGGATCCCGGGAATCCTTGCAAGTATCCTGACGCAGATTTCACTTTACTCTATCAACTTAAATATTCTCGGAAGTTCCAATCAGGCAGTCAGCGTTGACAAATACAGCCTTGTTGTTTCACTCCGTTATATTTCGGACTCAACCGCAAGCAAAATCCGTATGTTTACGACCTGTATCCTCTTCTGCGTTGTACTCGTTGCCATTCTCTACTGGTATTTTGGAACAGAGCAGGGACATGCAATCCGTGCAACCGGCTGTAACCGGCAGATGGCAAGAGCACAGGGAATCAACACTGATTTTCATACCGTACTTGCACTGATGATCTCTAACGGTCTTGTAGGACTTTCCGGTGGACTTTACGCCCAGTATCAGGGAGCAGCGGATGTCAATATGGGACGCGGTGCGATCGTTATCGGACTTGCTGCTGTTATCATTGGCGATGTCCTCTTTGGAAAAATGTGTGCCGGCAAAAAAATTGCTTTTGCTTACACACTGCTCTCCGTCATTGCCGGAGCTATCCTGTACTACCTTGTTTTAAGTGTTGTTTTATGGTTGAAATTCCCATCCGACGACCTGAAATTATTCTCTGCAATTGTAGTAGCTATCTTCCTTTCAATCCCGTATCTGAAAGCGAAATATAGCAGGAAAGGAGTGGCAAAATAATGGCTGAAATGTTAAAAATCGATCATATCTGCAAAACATTTAACGCTGGTACGATCAATGAAAAAATTGCTTTAAACGGAGTTGATCTGACATTAGAAGATGGCGATTTTGTCACTGTTATCGGTGGTAACGGTGCTGGAAAATCCACAACTTTAAACGCTGTCGCAGGTGTCTGGCCAGTGGATTCCGGTAAAATATTTATTGGCGGTGATGATGTCACAAAATTATCCGAATACAAACGCGCCAAATATTTAGGCCGTGTCTTCCAGGATCCTATGACCGGAACCGCAACTACCATGTCCATTGAGGAAAATATGGCAATTGCAGCCCGCCGTGGCAGAAAGCGTGGGTTAAGCTGGGGAATCACGAAGGCAGAACGCGACACTTACCGGGAAATGTTAAAAACATTGGATTTAGGTCTTGAAGATCGTCTTACCAGCAAAGTCGGACTGCTTTCCGGCGGACAGCGTCAGGCAATCACACTGTTGATGGCTTCCATCCAGAAACCAAAACTATTACTGTTAGATGAACACACCGCTGCCCTCGATCCGAAAACGGCTGCAAAAGTACTTGAGATTTCCGACAAAATCATCTCCGACAATCATCTGACCGCTATGATGGTAACACACAATATGAAGGATGCTATCGCGCACGGAAATCGCCTGATCATGATGCACGAAGGAAAAGTTATCTTAAATATTTCCGGGGAAGAAAAGAAGAAACTGACGGTTGAAGATCTGCTGCACCAATTTGAAAAAGTCAGCGGGCAGGAATTTGCAAACGACAAGGCCTTGTTATCATAACCGGAGGTTAATTGGCGTAGTGTCGCAGATTCTGTGGTGCTTTCTCAGGGCTTGAAGGGCAGATATAAGCGTTCTCTCACAAGTCTTGATTTTATAGGTTTATGAAAAGAAAAACGGTACAGACGAAATATGATGTTCCTGCTCGCCGGGCATTCCGACAAGCCTCTGAAGAGTCTTGTCTCCATGGCTCACAAAGGAAATCATATTTGTCTGTACCGTTTTTCTTTCATTTACGTTATGGATGACTTGTGAGAGAACGCTTATACATGCCCAATCAACGTTATGGATTGCACCACAAAATCTGCAATTTACGTTATGGAACTCACGGTTATGGGATGAGTGCCTATATTGGGTTCTGCCGCACGTAATCTAGAATGACGGGTTTTCACAACTTATCTTCTAATTGCTCTCTGCGTCATTTTCCACATCATTTTTCCCATATAGAGCGGATAACAATAACATAATTTCATTTGTAATGATTGACTGAAAGAATGACAGATTACGAATTTCTTTGACCAAACATGATCAGCAAGTCCCTTTCCTATTTTTTCAGCATCGGCCATAAATTCTTTGGGTACGGGAAGTTCTGAAGAAGATGCTGTATTTGTAAGTGGCGGGTGCATAATATGGAATGTTATTCCATAATCTTGGTTTTCAATCTCAAGACATTTGGCAAGAGATTCTATTGCACCTTTTGAAGACGCATAAGGTGATATATTACCAAAGCCTGTAACCCCAACACCGGAGCTGGTAAATATGATTCTACCCTCTTTCTTCTCACGCATAAATGGGAGAATTAATTTTGAAAGTCTTAATGCTCCAAAATAATTGACATCCATTACTTTTTTGTATACTTCGTAACCTGTATCTTGCTCATTAGCAAACGTACAAAGGCACGCATTGTGAATTGCTATATCTACATTTCCAAATTCTTTGATTGATTTTTTTATGCCCTCTGATAATGAATCCTCATCTGTTGCATCCGATCTGATAATGAGAAGAGAATTCTGATACCTCTTTTTCAATTCACTTATGTGGTCGTCTTGAATGTCCAAAACTGTCACGTTGTTTCCCTTTTCCAGTAAACGAATTGCCATGTAATAACCAATGCCCCGATTAGCGCCTACAATTAATATATTTGACATATTCAATCCTCCTGAAACATTCTATTGATATATGTGAAAGTTTCTTCACTAAAAGCTTCTTTTTTTGTTTTTGTCAATTTCCCATTTAATAAATATTTAAATGTAAGCATTGTAATACTTGCAAAAAAATCATTCCCAACTTTTATTGCTTGTTGTTCACTCAAAATTCCAAGCTTGCTAAGCATCATAAATGATTGTGTTTGAATTTTATGAGGGAGTTCAAATAGGTAACGTTCATACAACATTCTCATATTTTCGTTATGAAATTGTTCGATCATCATAAAACGCATCATTTGATTACAAAATGTATCAAATAAATATTGTTCAAAATAAAACTCCCGTAGCCAATCCCATGAAAATGCGTTAACATTATGTGAATCAGGCATTGATGCCTGCAACATATCTGTAAGTTCTTTCATATGGCTCTCAAACTTTTCTACAAGTGAGTCTAAAATATCTTGTTTATTTTTGAAATGATAGTATATAGAGCTTTCTTTTATATTCACAGCTTTTGCAATATCTCTTATTGATACAGAATCATAACCTGATTTAGCAAACATATCCAACGCCTTTTTTAAAATAAGTTCTTTTGTTTCCATAGCGTCTCCTTGCACCTAACAGTTGTTAGATGCATTTTATCTAACAATTGTTAGGTTGTCAAGAAAAAATGTATTATTTCGTTCAAAGCCATATTGTTTTTATTCTTTTCAGTTCCATATTCTTACCATTTGGACAAGAAGTATCCCTCGCTCAAAGAGATTTGTCAATTTCAAGTATACAATTCTTTAGTAAACGAATCATTCTATTTTATTCTATTAAAATTTATTTAAAGAAGTCCTAATTCATTTATTTCAAGGATGCAGATTGAGTTTTGACCTTATCTTATAGGCACTCATCCCATAACCGTGAGTTCCACAACGCAAATTGCAGTTTTTGTGGTGCAATTTACAGTGTAAATTGGGCAGATATAAGCGTCCTCTCACAAGTCATTCGTGTAGAGTAGGCGGATGAAAATTTCATC